>Ga0247780_1000304_pt1 | contig 49458 bp, 45 predicted proteins | sample UWRJL079202R5_FD_179927 | JGI IMG/M metagenome (GOLD analysis project Ga0247780, IMG submission 179927) | Plant litter microbial communities from Arlington Agricultural Research Station in Wisconsin, United States - UWRJ-L079-202R-5 | ecosystem: Environmental > Terrestrial > Plant litter >...
TTCGTCCGAGGAACTAGGCTTGGAGAATTAGCGCAGAGACGGTACACGATGGCAGAACATACTTCCTCCGAGATACTGCATCAGGAACATTCCAAGTCTATCGACCCTGATGTTCTGCAGGCGACGACAACAGCCCAAGTTTTATTGGACGATGTCCGACCGCCAAGTTTGCCGTCGCCTGATGATAACGGCGCGGGAATTTCTAGGGAGCCAGTAAGCTCACGTGTGGCAGAGAGTGCATCCAGTGGTACTAATCTAATTCTTTACCAAGGACAATCCGTTTGAGTCAGCGCATGCCGCTCCCTGAAAGGCGGGCAGATGCAAATCTGCCTTGTCTGCGTAGGCCGATGCCCCAATACAATGCGACACGTCAGCCGGGCCATGCCGGCCCGAACAAATGCACAATTCCCCAAAAAAGGTTAGTTGGAGTTGTTAGCAATAATTCTTGATCTCTCAGCTCTTCTTCCCCTTCCCCCTTATGCCCATCTGGGATGATGATAGGGCTATTTGGTTTCGGGCCTTGCTTGACTTCAATGTTTAGCATAAAATACTTCCTAGATAAAGGGATCACTTTGAACCCCCGTATTGTGGCTAGTTCTAGCTTATGGCCAGCCATCCAGACAGGACTCGCGTTCAACAAACATGGAAGTGAATCCTCCACGCTGTCTTGCCCATGATGCCATTTCCCAGCTTGCCTCTCTCATCAAGCCCCATCTCAATCAATCTCCTCAGTGACTTGTTTGCCTTTGCCAACATAGGTAGGTAAACAAACTGGCGACAAGCATGAAGCAAAATCCCCGCGACATAACCTCTCAGCGAAGTCACTCACTGTCAAAGTATCCCAACAAGGATGCTCCCATTTCCGTCTTGCCAACCCGAAGTCTGATGCTTAAAAATCCTGCACATCTGGGCAAGGGGATGTCCATGCGTTTCGTGCCTGGACTGCTCAGCTGGCAAGTGCGACCCGCGCCAGTGACGCAGTATTTTCATCTTCGGGCAGTCGCCACGGGCCCGCTTTGTCCCCTCCAACAGCATTCAATGGGACAGCGTCAACATCAGCCCCGAGGATTTGCACGCCTTGTTCGCGGCCAATGGCAAGTAGCGCGCCTAAAACTTTACTGTAGCCCCTGGAAGAAGCATGCCGTGCCGGCGTCCAGCCCGCTTCATCGACGGCATTCAGCGCGTTCGGCGAAGTTGATAACCCGCCAAGCATGCCAGCATACCCGTGCCGGGCAGCAATATGCAGACAGGTGCGCCCTTTGGCTCCGCGGGTACTCGGATCAGCGCCAGCCCCGATCAATCGATTCACAACAGTGCCGTTTCCACGCCGAACTGCGCGATGCAGCGGATGATCGCCGCTACGCATCGGAAGAGCGATATCCGCGCCAGCCTCGAGCAACAGTTCCAGCGCGTCGCTTGTTCGTGTCTCGCGGATAAGGTGCAGCGGCGTAGCACCTTCGGTATCCCGCGGGGAATGATGAGCACCAGCATCGAGCAGCAGCTTCACAATCTCACCAAAGGCCCACCCGGAGACAGCAGCATGCAGTGGGGTGCGCAGGGCAGCATTGCGGATGTCAACACTGGCACCACGGTGCAGCAGAGCTTCCACCACCTTCTCGTCTCCAGCGGCGCAGGCCAGATGAAGCGCAGTGTCACCGGCAGGCGTGCGAGCGTTGGGTGATGAACCAGCATCAAGCAACGCGGCGACAATACGAGCTCGGCGGTCGCTGTGGTGGGCGACGGTCAGCGTTGGATCCTTGCCGCGAATGGCAACGGCAAGGTGCAGCGCGTTGTTGCCAGTGGAGTCGCGCCTATGCACATCAGCACCGCAGTTGGTGGCGAGCACTAGGTCCACCAGCTTGCTCAGCTCGTCATGCTTGACGATATGATGCAGTGGGTCGAGTCCGGCGGGGCCAACGCCATCCGGTAGTGTTGCGCCCTTGTAGATGGCCAGCTGCGCCATCTCAAACTTGCCCGTCAGACACGCATTGCCGAGCACTTGACACCACGCTGCCTGAGACTCTGGAGTCTCAGAAAAGGAGGCACTGAGTTCGGCAAGGGCCTGGGCTGACGCGTCCTCGCGTTGCGCAATATCCAGCAACAGCTCTGCATATGCCGCCGTCGTCGATGCTGCTCCACCCGCTGCCCTGAACAGAACTTGGACCACGTCGCCATGCCCGGCGGCCACGGCAAGCATGAGTGGTGTGGCGCCGTCTGCATTTGCAACGTCGGCAGCTGCGCCGAGTGTTATGAGCAACTCGGCCGACTCTGCCTTGGATTCGTCTGGGTGCGTGCGCTCGTACGCGTCGTCCTTGTGCCGCCGACACGCACACTTCAGAGAATCAGCAGTCAATTTGACTTCGACGGCCACGGCGGCGCGGGCCGCACAGTGCAGTGGTGTCTCGCCGGACATCGTTCTAGCCCTGATATCGGCACCGTGTTGGACGAGGAGCTCGATGATAGCTACGTGGGCTGCTGACGCTGCCACGTGTAGCGGCGTCTCTCCTTGGTCGCCTACCGCCCCAATATCAGCACCGCTGGCAAGGAGCATGCGGACAACTTCTTCGTGCCCCGAACAGGCCGCACAGTGAAGGGGTGTCCAGCCCGGCTCCAATTTACACCACCGTCGAGGTCTGTCACCACGAGTGATGCCCCAGCGGTTCCACGGAATCTCAGCGCTCCAAAACTCTCGCTTTTGCGGCTCGTAGGCCTGACCAGAAGAACGATATTCAGACTCAACCCCGGCACCTGCGTCAAGCAGAAACCGCACAACGTCTTCTCTCCCCCTGTGCGCCGCTAGATGCAGCGCTGTGCCACCTCTTCGCGATGAGATGGACGTGTCAGCGCTGAGTTGCAGCAGCTTTCTGACCAGTTCTTCCTTGCCGTCCAGGACAGCATAGTGCAGGAGGGTTTCGCCCTCGAGGTTGGACTCGTTGACATCGACTTTGTGCTCCAAGATGGCGAAAGCTGCGTCGAGCTTCCCGGAACATCCGGCCGACACCAGAGCTGACGAGCCATCTTCGGCACGTAGGGACAGGTCGGCGCCATGCCGCGCCAGCACTTGAATTGTCTCCAGGTGACCTTCGGAGACGGCCGCATGGACCGGTGTCACGCCCACCGTTGTCATAGCGTTTATGTCGACGCCGACTCCGCGACTCAGGATCAGCTCTGCTACCTCCTTGGCGTTTTTTTCTGCAGCAATGTGCAACAGCGTGTACCCATTCTTGTCCGGAATTGCTGCCGACATAGATCCGTCCAGCAGCATACCCACAATTTCCGCATTATCCATCGCGACCGCTCTTCCCATCAAGGACGTTGCGCACGTCACGCTAGTATGCTCAAGTGGCGGCGCCACCATGCGGATAAACCGCTTTGCATACTCGGAACGATCGTGCTCCAGTGCAATCGCAGCCATGCCGAGGATAAGATCGCCGGGGACGTCAGGGGGCATGCGCTCCACAAGAAAATCGACAACATGCCATGCCTGCTCCTCCTGGAAATACATGGCCTTTTCAACCGCTGTCTGGGAGTCCCGGAACTCGTATCCCTCACTGTTCTGCCGATACGGAAGCATGGGGTCGTCGCTGTTGTTCATGAGAAATCTGACCATGTCGATGCTGTGTCGGCCTGCGGCTATATGAACCACCGAGTTGCCGTAGGGATCGTGATCGGTCACGCTTGCGCCAAGAGTGTGAATCATGTACTCAACAACGGGAATCGAGCCTGAGCCGACGGCCGTGAATAGCATGTTGGATTTCCATGCCGCATCTCTCTCCTTCAGGGTGGTAATCGCGTCGCTATCGGGCCGCCCCAGGGCAAGCTCCACGAGCTCCAAGCGACGGGAACCAGCAGCGTAACGCATGGCTTGATCTGTCAGCTCAGCGCCGTGCGCAAGAAGCATCCTCGCAACATCGATACTCCCACAGGAGAATGCAGTTTCCAGCAACGATGTGGTTCCCAAGACCGTGTTCTTAAACAACCCGAGCTTGATCAAGAGAGCGACCATGACATCGTCATTCCTCCGGGTCGCCATCTGGAGAAGCGACTCGGTGGATACGCTGCCGTCGATGCTATCTACATCCACCTTCACACTCTCAGCCGAAGCTCCGTGGCGATACAGCAGCTTCACGGTCGAGACAAAGCCGCCGACGACGGCCACTGACATGGCGGTATCCCCCCTAAAGGACGGCTTATCCAAGTCGTAACTCCGCTGGCGCAGGAAAAGTTTGATGACACCATCCAGCCCAAGCCTGGCCGCTTTCAGCACGGCTGTTTCATCGTCGGTCCGAATGACACGATAGACATCCATGAAGGGCATGAATCCGTTTTCTATCCAGCTTCGTTTCGAGTCGGTCTGTGCCATCAAGAGTTCGGCCACAAGGTCATCGATACTCTCATCTCTGCAGAGCTGGACGTGGTCACCCCAATGGCGTGCCGCGTATGACATTAAGTCGGGGTTGCCCATGGTCAAAGTGTTAGCTCCTGCCTTCACGTCAGAACCGCGCATGAGTATCTGTAAGCAGGTCCGAGCTATTAATTCGTGACCCCCGGGGAACAAAACGGCAAGCTCGGCATCCGACAGTCTCATCGAGTCTAGAACGGAAACGGTTGAGTTCTCATTGTCGAAATGAAGAAGGTTTTTCGCAAGGTCAAGAACGGGGACTGTACGCGCCCTTGGAGTTCCTTCGTTGGTGGATTCGGTCTCCTCAAAGTTCTTAATGTCGATGCCGCCGTCGCCCCAAGTGAAGCGGAACCCTGGCGGCGCCGTCACGTCCCACGACAAGGCCTTGGTGATGTCGTCCAAAGTGAGCGGGTCCTGTGCGTGGGCCAGCCAACACAGGATGGTGAAAACAGTATCGCGGCTTTGGGAACGGTGACTCTCAATTTCGGCCAAGACTTTTTTCCACTCGCCGAGTGTCTTGTCGGGCTGCCACTCGTCCTCGTCGACGCCCTCAATCTTCCTTGCCAATGACTTTGGAAATTCACCTGCAATCCCTCGGACGATACCCTCCCAGAGATAGCTGTACGAATATTCGGTATCCGCCTTCGTGACGGCAATGATCTCCCCTTTTCGGAATGACAGCTCTCCAAGGTGCTTTCCGATGTACTCGGAAGTCGCACGCATGTGGAACAAAACCGGGTCGGTCACACCGATTTCCCTAACCGCCGCGTCCGACACCTTCATAAGGCTTTCTAGATTGCGTATCTTGCGGTCCAGCAGGTATCTGGCAATGACAAACATGCCATCGCTCTGGCGAACAATCTGATCGACAATGGCGTCGATGTCCTCGCCCTGGTCGGCTAGCAGGTGTTTAGAGAGAGGATGCTGCTCTTCTAGGCGGGCCATGACACTTTTCCGCAGGTCCTCAACGGTCGCCTCTATGGTGACTCGCGCCGCTCCCATCTCCGTCATGGCTATTGTGATGTCACAATTGTGTTTCCACGTCTCGGGGGTGTCGCCCTGTGTGGCACTGGACACATAGATATCCACGCTTTGAGTATGCATCCACTGCAACTTCAACAAGACTCAAGTTAGCAATTGCTCCAATATTCTGTACGTCGAATTTTCTGAAAATGGCATCGGGCATTAGGGGGTGCATCATACCTTTTGCAACAACATCGGCCGCTGATCGCTTGGACATTCATCGAGCGCATCGACGCACAGAAACATGCGATCAAAAGGCTCACACAGCGCCAATAAGACGAGCATCAACTCGTCGATTCCGAGCTGCGCTTCATCGCCCGATGCGCCAAGCTCAGCATGTAGCTTGGTGAGAAGCGCGGGCAGCGGACGCCCGGCAGCGGTGGTCTGCGAAGCTAACTGCTGACAGACCGCTCCAAGAACAGTCACGGCTGTGAGCTCGGCGGCCTTTGGTCCGCCGCAGTAGACATATGCAACAGCCGTGTCTTTATTGGCGATCTCTTGCATAAGCTTGTTGACGACCACAGCCGTGCAAGAGGTGTTTCCGGAGCCGGGCAGGCCGTGGGCCCATAGGACGCGATAGTCGGAGTCGCCACGCAGCCAGGCATTGAATGTCTTGTCCTCGAAAATATTCTTGCTTGCCCATGCGGGAAGGGAGGCCAGGATCTCTCGGTGTGTTATCCCGACATCGAGCGCTGAGATCCATTCGATCGCTGCAGCTTCTGGTGAGTCCATCACCGATGTATTGTGAGATGAAGTGGGAACTGTTCGGAGGTTTCTTTAGCTGGCTGGATGTATGTGTGATGGGAAACGTAAAGCAGGTTGGATTTTACGAGCAAAATTCATGTTGATTGACGATGAGAGGAAACTCGACACAAAATCCCCAAAATTTGGGCGATCGTTGAAACCAATGGAACAGGTCCGCATCCACACCAAAATGAAGCACAGCCCCGAACATGAAGCGGCTGAACTGTCGGAAAGCTTCAAGCAGTGGCCCTGGCGAATTAGGTAGCCAAAGAGCCACCCGGTCAGTTGATAAGCTACGCACGTGAGTGGCTCGCTCTCGGTGTAACGTCCGAAATGTCGCGGCTCCTGTAACCTGTGGCGCCCCCCTTGCCCCTATTTCGCAGACAGTTGCGACGATTGGGTGGTATGTAGCCCCTCTTCTGACCTGTGCTCGGGGCACAGTATTGTTGTCACAGCTAGTCAGTTTTTGCCATATCACAAGCACTCCCTGCTGCCGACCAGACGGTCACCACCCGCTACGCGCAGAGTCGAAAATTTGCTCACTGTCAGAAAGCATGTCTGGATTCGAGGTTCTCGCAAGCAAGCTGGGCGCGAAAGTCACGCTCGGCAATATGGGCGATGTCGTCTACCCGCCCGTCCCCTCATCACCAGCGCCATCAGAGGAGTGGGAGCCAGGTGCCGAGATGGCTCACATCTACACTCCTCTCAAGCACGACGAGATCCGCCTTCTGGTTCTCAATCCCGGCAGTGGGGACGAGCCCATCAGCTGCTTCCTCGAGGACTATCCTGTCGTCAAACCCAAGGCCTTCGCGGCGCTCTCGTACGTTTGGGGTCTCGACACACCAGGAACGCGACGACGCATTCTCCTGAATGGCTGTCCGGTTGACGTGACGGCAAATCTTTACGCCTTTCTCTCCAGCCACCGCACCGAAGATGCTTGCAGCGTACTTTGGGTCGACGCTGTATGCATCAATCAGGACGATCTCGTTGAGCGCGGAGCCCAGATCCACCTCATGAAGCGTGTTTACGAAAGCGCCGAGCAAGTCCTGATATGGCTCGGTGAGAGCAGTCCCTCCATGGATGCCGCGATCACGCGCATTCTGGACATTTACGAGTCTTGGTGGACGCCTATCCTCAGACGCACCGGCTCGGCCCACCGCTCGCTCACGACCATCACAGACGAAGATATCGGACGCCTTTTAGACGGTGCCACTGACGATGGCTTGACGGGCGACATCTGGCGGGCCGGACTCCAAGAGATACTCTCGCGTCCATGGTGGTCCCGCATCTGGGTCTACCAGGAAGCCACCGCTCCGTGCAAGTCCGGCGCCGAGGTCATCATTGGCCCCCACCACATGCCGTTCGACGCCCTCCTGACTGTGCATCAGATCATGCGCAGTATTGCCTTGCGTGGCCATCCCGACCCCCTATTCTCCCTTGGCTGGAACACGAACAGTGCGGTCCATCCGGCGGCTTACATGCAGACGTACGCAGCCCTCCGAAAACGGCACCAAACAACCGGACGTAGCCGTTTCCTGCGCCTTCCGGACCTACTATCCGCTCTGAGGCGGTTCGAAGCGACGAATCCTCGCGACAAGCTGTATGCATTGATCCCTACTAGTCTGGACGGTGCGGAGCTACTTGACGTGGCCTACGACCAGCCCGTCGAGCAAGTATACGCCCAAGCCGCGTGGTCCATGATACGCACATACAGAAACCTCGATGTGCTCGGCCACTGCATGGCGCCATCCGCTTCGCCCAACGAACACCCCCTCTTGGAACTCCCCTCTTGGGTGCCGGACTGGACGGCCGAATTCACAGCAATACCCTTCTTCAAGCGTGGCCTGGCTGCGCATCTACCGAGTGCACCGAAGGACGCAGACGCGTACGGAGTGCACATCGACGACGCCAACGTGGAGATTGGGAAGATGTACCACGCATCGGGCAACAACGTCGCCGACGCATCCGTCGACCCCACCGGCATGGTCCTCTCGTGCACCGGATTCATCTTCGATCGCGTTGCAAACGTCAGCCAGGAGGCCGGGAGCGACATCCTAGGCAATGAAGTGAATCAGGCTTGGATGGCATGGCTTCGGGAGATTTCTACCGTCGCATTTCAAGATATCTCCAAAAACACCTTTTCTCGCATCCTCGTGGCCGAGTGCGACAGAGTCGCAGTGGACGTGGGCATGCGCCGTCGCGGGGAGACGGCTTCCGCCGGCGCTCACAGTTCTAGTAGTTCCAAGGGCTACCACATGGATATCACCGGCCCACATCCGGCATCCTTCCGCCGCCGCCTCATTGTCACGGGAAAGGGCTGTGTCGGCCTAACGGCGGAACATGTCCAGCCCGGAGATCTGGTCACTATCATGATGGGCGCGCAGATGCCCATGATCTTACGCGAGGCGGAGCAGAACTTTGTATTTATTGGGGAGGCATTCATCGATGGAATCATGGATGGCGAGGCCCTAGCTGGAAGAGAGCAGGGTGAGAATAATGTCGTGTTTACGATCCAGTGACTTCATTTCCGAGTAACGGGAAGAAGTTTTCTCCGGCTTCACAATGGATGTACTGGCGGGAGAGTCTCAAATACCTCTAGGCAACTAGATAAAAGTAGATTATCATGGTTTGCTGAGCTGTGACTATATGAACCTGAGGATGTGGAGAAGGGTTAGGGTTAGCCCCTTAACTGTACTCAAAGGGCGCCTCGACCTAATAATTTCATAGACATGTTCACTAGGAATTAACCATTGCCACCAAATATCAATCTTGGTTTATACCCTGCATTTGCCTGAGCTACACCTTGACCCTGGCCATAACTCCCTAACTCAACAGGCAACAGGGATCCAGTTGCAAACCTTCGTCCATCCAATCCTCCCCCAAACCTCATCGACGCACGGAAATCATGAAACCCTACCCAAGACTGATCAGCTTCCTCCCACGCGGCAGTTTCTCCCAGATTTCGGCGCTTTGCAGATAACCAATTGCCACACGCTGAGCGACTTCATCTTTCCACTCCAACAGTATCACAACAATGGCATCCTCGATCACCCAGTTCTTCTCCTCCGACACACCCATGCCCACCGCCCCCCGATATACATCCACCGTCGCCAACTTGACCAGCTCGAAGTAGCCCGTACCTACATCGTTTGCCACGTACTCCTGGAGCCGTTTTGCATAACCGAGCCAAGAATCACCGCCGACCAACATCCCGTACCCTTCCCCGGTACACGCCCAGGTGATTGCCCGTTCACCCAACGATGCGAACGGCACCATCTCCCCATAAAACTCTAGAATCGGCGAATCGGCGATACCAATATCGGCCAGTCGATCCAGCGACGAGTCCAACAGCGCAGCGTCCTCGGCCTTCAGACCTTACGCTTTAAGTCTCTCGTTCTCTTCAGGATACCAACAAAGGCGTTAGCGATATCGGCGGGGGAGGTCAGTTTTCTGGACGAATACTACGCAACAATTACCGAGAAGCGTCCCAGCTGTCGGATGTCTAACGTACCCGAGTCCCGTAAAGAAGCGGGTAGGCTGGCGACGAGATCACGTAACTCGTTAACGTCGATTCTATCGATCGTATTCGGGAGGTACTTAACCTTCTCCCCGACGCTACCGCGCCCGTACTCAAAGTACGCCTAATTCTCGGAGAAGTACACGTAGCGGCGCGATAATAGTCGCTCCCAGTACGTCTACGCGCGTATCTACGCCGACCCGTAAATAGCGGCCATCTACTCGATCTACGCGAGCTTATTATCGTTATCATCCTATACGATACACAGCGTATCGACCCAAAGGTACTACAACTTTAAGGCAGCAGTAGCAGCCATACTATCCAGCACCACGGTCTACAACGGCTACTAGTCAAAGGCACCGAGCACCTACAGCTCCGCGAGGTTTTCTTTTAGGGTAAGGAACTGGTTCTGTGTACCCCAGACGTAGCTTAGCGCCGCGTAGCGCAGCGACTCGACCTAGTCGCCCAATTACCGCTTCACGAGACACTTTCTAAGCACGTCGACCCATGTCTCGGAGTCGAGGATGTCCATGTAGCCGGACACGCGGATGCGGGTGCGGGCTGTGACGCTGGAGAGGATTGTGAGGAGTAGGTTGGTTAGGAGGAGGAGCTTTATTTTAGGGAGGTGTGTGAAGTATGTGTTGGGTGGCTGGGTATGGTGGAGATTTCCCTTGCTGGGTACGAAACAGGGAGAAGATGATACGAGTGGGTTGGCTAGGGACTGAGTGAAGCAGGCCTTTAATACTTTTCTGTTGCAGGGAGTGTCGGCCATCAGCTCCATGTGTGTTGACTGCGACGGAATTTCCCGTCTTTGGTGTCTTCATGAAGGTTGCCAAAAATAGCTGGGATATGATAGATTTCACTATGGCGATCGCTTGGAATGATTTGAGATTAAAAGCTGAAAGCAATATCATTTGGTCACTAGAAAGGGCAACAGCATAAAGCATTTAATTTTCTAAAAAGAAGTGGTGGCATTCGCTTCCAAGGTTGTAATACTAATTTTCTGGTCAAAAGAGGGTTTACACGCTGTTACCTAAAATCCAGCCCGTGTCCGACACCTTACCGCGGTTGTAGCAACCCCCTGCACGCCCCTAGTCAAATCAGCCGCTAGAGTCAATAGTATCCAAAGAGACAGTACCGCCGAACCTTCGTCTCAATGAGACGGGGTGCCACCTCCAGTAGTGAACATTGTTGGCCAGTGATAAAGATGATTCATTGATGAAGAACCGGCGGCTTCAATTTTGTCCTGAAGAAGGTGCTCTGCAGTGGGGCCAAATTCCAATCCTTGCCGAAGGCACCTTCCCGGCTCAACAGCAGATAGATTCCGAAAAAAACACCAGACTTCTGTGGCAACTCGTCGGTTCCAGATGAGAAAACTGAAAGAGGGCAGTCGTGGTGCCGCATTTGGGATTGTGTACTAGCCTCTATTCACAGTGTAGTATTTGGCCAGGCCTGTTATCCGCAGTGGTAGTTGGTTCATCTGGAATGCAGGAACGGCACTGGAAATGCCCGCCTGCTTCTGTTCGCCCAAAGCGCAGTCTAGCTGAATGACACCGCTAGTACTCCCGTTGTCTGGAATGCTCTGAGTGAGTGCCACCGGAAGTGCTGCGCATGCTACGTCACAAGCCAGCCAAATATTTTCGCCAAGGCATTTTTTTCACCTGCCCGTGCCCAATTACCTCAACCTGACAACCCAAATCGCCGTAAACTCCACCATTCTGGTCCCTGCTAACCGACCATCCCCCACGACTTCTGGCAATGTAAAGGATGGAACCACTGGAAGCAGTGTCGCTGGTCGGCACTGTGGTTCAACTCGTCGAGTTTGCGACAAAACTCACGTCCAAAGCGGCCGAGGTGCACCGATCCCGTGATGGCGTCCTCGCGGAGAATGCCAATGCCGAATTGTGGAACGTTTCACTGAGGGTACGGAGCTCATGGGAGCAGCGGAAGTGCAGTTGCAAAGTGACTTGATTAGGTAGAAAGGGGGGGAGCGAAGCTCCCAGACTAAATACAAAAGAAAGCTCCCTGTGTGTGAGGAGAGCACATGACGAAAGGCTCCTGCGCTCCAGCCTAGCCTGGAGCGGTAAGGCGCCTGCGCGCCTGAGCGCCAAGAACTGCCGCTGCAGTTCGACACTAACCTTTTATCAAGCCACAAGATTTCGGCAAACCGTCGACTGGTCTAAGGTCACACGCAGTTTTAGAGCCAACAGAGAGCGGCAAGAATGGACAGTCCAACTCCCCCACGCGAGGACGAACCGCGCCGTTGTAGGGACGGGAACGAACCCAGCAGGACAAACGGGGTATCCTCTTTCCCGCTCTTTGCAGTCCTCGTTGCAATCTTCGTGGTCCTCCTTGCCGTTCTGATCAACTTCATCGCAACCGGGTGGCCGCAAAAGCCGGCGCCCTCCGACGGTTCCATCGGACGTCCAATCCTGCACCGGCACTATGGTCTGGAACGACGTCGTGTTGACAGCCAGTTGTGTCTCGAAAATAAAGTCGAGGGCCGATATGCTGGCCTTTCTTGATGCCTCTGCATTGCCTATGGACCCTCGAGGGTCTTGGCTGCATGTTGTTGGGTGAGGTATAAGAAAGGAATATATTCTCAGCAGGATTCCTGAGCTGCTGCTGCTTTAAACTGAGCTGCCCTAAGCTGGGCTGAGCTCGGTGAGCCTTGATGTGGGCACCTCGTCTAAAGTTGCCCAGACCAAAAAGGGGCCCAGTTTTGAGAACTTTGCGCCCTCCCACATTAACTGTCAAAGATGCTGTCCTGCGATCGGGTTGCTGCGATTATTTACTGTAAACGTATGTGTGAAAAGCTTTTGAGTTTTCAGGCGTTAATACTTTGATTCGAATGATTATAACTACTAATGCAGACACCTTATTCTAGGTGTAGGACACAGATAAGTACTGATCACTATACTTTACACCCTCACATATTGGCCTCATTAGACAAGAGAGTGGCGGAGGGACGAGGTGTTAGAGGTGCAAGAAGGGGGTAAGTGTGAGGGGAGGAGAAGCGGCCAGTCAGACGATGTAAAGCATGGCTGAACATCCATCGCATGAAACAAACTGACTGTGAATGCGCTGAGATGTATGAATTATGCCCTGAGGGAACGCTGACCCGCAGTGAAGGCCTTAGGGGGTCTCAACTGATGTAAGCTCAGGAGGTGGCAATCAGATTTTCTGTCTTGCTAAGCCAAAGGAGGTAGTCCTCATCTCGTTTCTGGCTGCTAGGGTGGCTGTTGTTACCTTTTACATTGTTCTGCTCCTATAATTTGCTGTTGCTATGACTCCCTCCAAACACTTCTGCCGAGTCTGCCTTGCTGATACAAGACTAGACTACCTACTTAGGTGGGTCTGCTTTGTGAATCTGTATAAACAAGACTATATATTAAATTAGAGAAATCAGGGCCTATATCTTCACATCTACGACCTGTCGGGATGACGGGCACAATCGCCAACCTTCGCGGGAAGCTAGGTGATGAAGGAACGCAGACAACCGCACCAGCCAAGATACCAACCACCTGATCAGACGTAGATCTCGCCAGCAGTGAAGTGCATTCGCGTTGGGAGTTGTTGCTGCAGCAGTTGATCAAAAAAGGGGTCAGAAAAGGAGGCGAAGGTCACTAAGGAGAGCGCACAGCTCTATTCACGAAAATGAAGAGTGCTTGGAACGAAATGAATAGCAAGCATTGCTGCAGCTGTGATCTGAAGTGAATGATCATGATGATGAACGTTAAATTGAATGCATTGCGTGAAATCTATCGCATGAAGTTAACTGTATGAAGAGATGCCATCACCCATTCTTCCTCTTTGCGCCTTCTTGGGCTCCTGCGTCCCCACATCTTATATCATACATTTGGAGCCTGCTCATGTGATTAAACACCTGTCCTGCCCATTGAGACATGAATCCCCCACTCGGTATATGTCGCCCTATCCCCTCAGACTAGCTTTAAAGTTCTCATCGCAAAATATATCTACCGCAAGCCCACTAGAAACTAATCTACCCCTCTGTACAGTCCGCTGGGGCGGTGGATGCTGAGTGTCCTAGTGGTGGAGAGGAGGGAGAGATGGCGGAGAGAGGTTTGGTGGCAGGCTTGGGGGTCTACTCGCTAAGCATTCACACTGCCCGCGTGTCTTGTGTCTTGATGTTCTGGTGTGGACGCCGGCCATCGGAAAGGTCGATGCCGGAGACCTTGACGACGGCCTGCCACGCGGCCTCCTGGTTGGCGCGATCGTGAAAGTGTGGTTGGCGCATGGCCTCGATCGGGCCGGTGAGCTTCCCGGGCGCCGAGGCGAAGAATTGCCCTGAGACGTCGGTTCCAAACTCCGATGCCTGGAGGTACCGACGGGCGGCGGTCTCAGGAGTCTGGGTCATGCCGGGGATGAGCTTCAGCAGCGGAATCATCAGCCACTTCAAGGCCGGGCCAGCGTTACGCACCGCCTCGGTGTCGGGCGCGCTGCCGGGCGACACGGCGTATACGGCCATGCCGGAGGGTAGCCGGCGCGCCAACGCCGCGGCCCACCAAGCGATGATGAGCTTCGCGTCGGCATACGCCCGGTTGGGCACGTACTTCGCGTTCGGCCCGTTACGCAGCAGGTCTTCCACAGCGGCGGTTCGGTCACCCTGGTGGTGTTTGGCCGCGAAGGCCGCCACGTCTGTGAAGCTGAACAGGGGCACGTCTCCTCGGGCAGGTTCCGCGCCGGCGATAACAATCCGCGCGTTGGGGCTCAGCAGGTTGGCGCGGAGCAGCCCGACAGTCAGTTGATGATGGCCGATTAGCGGGGCCTGAGAAGCCTCGACGCCCGCCGTAGTGAGCACACGCTTGTTACCTCCGACCAACCCTGCATTGAGCAGTAGGAAATCGATCGGCCGACCTCGCTTGACGAGCTCGGCGAGGGCGGACTGAACACTGGACGGCTTGTCCAGATCCAGCTCCACCGGCGTGAAGATCTGTCTTTTGGTCTCCGCCGCGAGCTGAGTGGCCGTTTCCTGGGCTCGAGCCAGGCGGCGCCCGGTGACGATGATCTCGCGCCAGCCATCTCCGGCAAGAGCGCGGGCTGCCGCATAACCGAGCCCTGAGGTGGCGCCGGTGACGAGCGCGATCGAATGTTCCATGTGTATTCTCTTGGCGATGCCTTGCTGGTAATACTGGAAGTGGACGTCTGCTAGGTGGTTGCTGCCGTGAATGCTTCTGGCTTGTGTCGAGAAAAGGCTACCTACGCTCTCCGAAGAGTCGCGGCCTGGCCGTTTATATACGGTGGACGCTGCCGCACCGTGGTTGCACACAGATGTGACTGCTTGGTCATCGTGGCTTTTGAACACGCCATGCACGGGTTAGATGTTGGCCCGGACGAATATCTGCATGAGCACACGAAGCGACACTACGGATCCGAAAAGGCAGGGGCGAGGCGCACGCACGGGCCAGTCTTGAGGCAGCTTCAAGCCCCTCGAGCCCCACTTTCGTGCGAGCTCGGCCGAACTGGTGCGCTCCGAGCTCGTGCGAGCCGTCACGACATTTGCTAGACGAAAAGAGGATCAACGGTGAGAGATATCACCGCTGGAGAGAAAAGGAGAAGACTAGGGCGCTATTCGCACAGGGCTTAGCGCGCTAGTGACCTGACTAGGTAACCACCTGACAAACATCTTATCCCTATGCGCGCCTTCTTCTCAGGCCCTCACAGCCGCCAAGCCGGTACAGTCCAACGACACCGCCATGTCGGACAGCGCTTACCCGAAACCAATGCGCTTGGGCACGCGAAGCTGTGCCGAGTGCCGGAGGCGGAAAGTCCGATGCGTCTTCCCGGCCGCGCATCCGCCATGCCAGCAATGTGGGTTGCGCGGCATCCCGTGCACCGCTCAGCAGCCAGCAGGGCAGGATATTGGGTCGTCGGGGGACCTGTCGTCCCTGGGAGAAGAGAGGCTGAAGCAGCGGCTCGCCGACATTGAAATCAAGGTGCGCGACATCTGGGCTAGCCTGAGTCTGACGGGCGCTTCTCCGTCGCTCACGGGGTTGCTGCCAGGCGCACCATCCACGACGCCGCCCGGCGTGGAAGACCATATTGGTGTCGAGCTGGAGTCGATGCTCGACGTCGAGAACGCGACCCACGCTACCATGCCCGACGAGTCCGACATGGCGGATGACGGCGTTGGCTTCCGAGACGCGCCGCTGCTCACCCTAGTCAAGGCGGCCAGCATGACGGAAGAACTGCAGTTTGCTTCCTCCGAGCCGTCGGCCATCGGCAACAACGCCAGCGACGCCGCCCATGTGCCCGAGTTTCTAATGCTGCAGGACGACGATCTGTTGACGGTCCTTGTGGCGACGGAGCAATACTGGCCCATCTGGCCACCCTGGCAGTATGGCGCTCTGCCTCCGACCATGCGCACTCTCCAGACCGGCGGAGTCGAATTTGCCGCTCGGTTTTTGTCCCACATGGCGAGGTCCAGCAGCCCTTGCATCGCGGCCAAGGCCTTGCTCTGGCTGTCACTGTGTATTCATCAGGCGCCAAAGACGCTGCAGCTGTCACAGGAAGTTCTTCTCGCCTCGTACATGCAAACAGCCGACAGCCTGCTGACGTCGGCGGCCGGCACGGGCGAGACGCTGCACGGGATCGAGGCCCGGCTCATCCAGCAGAAGCTCTACATGGACAGGGGCCGGCCGCGCCAGGCCTGGCTCAGCGTCCGCCGCGCCGCCGATGGGGCGCTGCTCCTGCGTCTCCATCGCGCTCAAGACCAAAAAGGAGGAGGAGGAGGAGGCCGCGAGGCAGCCATCTGGACCGAGATCTGGCATCTCGAGACCAGCTTCGCGCTGATCTTAGGCCTGCCGAGCACCATCCCCATCCCCACCCCCAGCCCCGGCCCGCCGCCGCAGCGCGACCACGACGACAGCAGCAGCGGCTGCGACAGCCCGCTCCGCACGCTCCAGCACAGAATTTGCTGCCTCGCCGCGTCCGTCGTGGCCAGGAACCAGAGCCCGCAGCCGAGCTACCTCGCCACCATGCAGATCGGCCTTGAGCTCGACGGGTGCCGGGCCCTCATGCCTGACGACTGGTGGCACGAGCCGCCGCGGCCGGACCAGCCGTTTGCGCAGCTGTACGCCCAGCAGGTGACAAAGGTGCAGTACTTTCTCATCGCCAAGTTGCTGCACCTGCCGTTTATGCTCAGCGCCGACGCCGGGTACGAGTACAGCCGCGCATCGGCCGTCGCCGCGTCGCGGGGCCTGATAGTTGCCTATCTAGGCCTGAGGAGCTGCGGCAGGGGCCTGTTTGTAGTGTGCGAGTCGCTCGAGTTTCAGGCCTTTAGCGCCGGCATCACGCTGCTGATCCACCTGCTGTCGCCTGCATCCGGGGGAAGGCCGGGCGACGACGACAACAGCGGCGAGGACTGGCCGCTCATCGAGGCGCTGACCATGGCCTTGCGGCGCACGGCGAGCCTGATGCGGTGCGACGTCGCCAGCCAGGCCGCCGAGGTGCTGGGCCTCCTCACGCAGGCGGCGCGGGGCACCTACGCCGGCCCGGACAGGTACGACGTCGTCCTGCCGTACTTTGGCAAGATCACCATTGCTCTGTCGCGGGGCCGGAAGACGGCCGATCTGGATGGATGGGACGAGTGCTGCCAGCAGCAGCAGCAGCAGCAGCAGCCGGCGCCTCCTCCCTTTGGCACCGTCGAGTTTAGCGCGAACCCCTTCGACCTCGTCCACTTCTCTGGAAGCCTGGAGGGAGAGCTCGGCGGCGATTGGTCGTCCATGGCCGACGTCGACATCGGCTTTGACTGGACGCAGACCTTTGCCTTTGACGATAACAGCAACAACAACAACCACCTGCCATGATGCCCCATATTTGTGTAACCCTAGACCTATGAGCACATAAACACGTGTCAGAAAGAAAGGGGTTCTGGCCTAGAAAGAAGAGTCTGAAAACCACCAGAACAATAGATTTGTAACCATTTCCGCAGACGCGCAATTGTAGTCGCGCGGCTTTGCCACACGGCTTGCCACTATTCACAGCTATAAGAAAGGTTCTCTGGCTGAGCCAGAGAGCCGAAAAAGCAAGACAATCACGCAGTTACAACCCCTTCAATTCCACAGAATCCAGAGTGCAATGCTTCTGACACTTACACCGTTAGCAGGCATCGTTACGTTATAAGAAGGAAGGACTTACTGGGATTCTTTGTGGAAAAAGAATGTTCAAGAGGGAGAATCGTGTGATAACCTTACAGGCTGTCACTTAGGCTGGCACAGCCCGAAATATCCCCTGCTAAAGGAATAGTGTTGCGCACTGGGCTAGGGGTGTAAAGACCCAAAGCCCTTACGATTAATCGTTAGTTAATCACTTTAATCTTGCTAAAATACAGTGATTACGGTAAGTAATTAGAAAGTGTTAATCACTCTGCTCTTCCTCTAAGGAAGTGAGCACAGTGAGTAAGGTATGAAGTACCTTTTAGTTAGTTAGTATAGATAGACATTATTGTGACCACGATGGATGTAAGGGACTCCTGGTTCCTTACGCTAGTATTTAATTATTTATTTGTGTCTTACTGTTCAGACTCACCTCTGTGTATTATAGTGATAACGACCTACAGTGACATTAAACCCCCTGTCTAGGAGTGCTAGCTTAACAAGCCGTCTTCAGAACGCCTACTTAGTCTTTGGCGTCCTGTTATACGTTCTGTCTTAACCTGTGTCAGTCCTCTCGAGGCTTGTGTCAGGTGCAGGTCGTAATAGAAGCTTTTAGAAAGCCGCTGAAGCGTAGGAGGATGGCTAAAAGCACAGACCTGGCGCCTGTTATTAAAAAGGCTTAAGAAATGATAATCCACGATTTGGATAGGCTTTATGAGGTCGAGGAGATGGACTGAACATTTTTTGGTATGTAAATTACTTAGCAATTGGATGTTGTGGGCATTTTGTTGTAGTGGTGGTCCCCGCGGGAATGTAATCAGTTGGGGGTCGATCAGTTAGGTGATCTAAACTTCTAGGTTTGCGGTTCCCAGAGCGTATATCTAATCCGTAATCTAGCGGTTTTGTCTATGTAAGTCATCATGTGAGTACACATCGATTAAGTGTGACAAAATTACCGACGCAAAGTTGATTGGAATTACTTCAAACGTCAGAAATCCTACATTCGAGTGATAATTGTTCTCAGAAACACACCTCTGCTACGGAATGGTGGATTGCCCAGTTGTATAACTCCCGCTGTATCGGAAACGAGCTACCAATTTTTCCGGCTTCTAGGCGCTTCTATCAGATGAGCCACAACAAAGCCACACACAATTGTTAGCTTACCACATGTAGCTGGGCGGTTAGCGCCTGCGGGAGCGCCCCACGTCCAATCACGTGAGGCTGCTCGCGTCCCCAAACACGAATCTGAGGCAGCAACACTCATTTCGCCTTCCGACTGTATCTTGCATTCCACAAACAACAAGCCCAAGCTGCGTTCATTCCCGCTGTTCGCAACGTTCACCACAAATGGCCGATACGAGCGACTCGACTAGCAGTGGGCGCCGAATGATTAAGCGGCAGGCGCCGAACGACGCTGCCGAGCAACAAGATGAGACACGCCGGAAGCGGGGCCGACAGGCAGATCCCCAGCAATCATCGAATCGTTCTCTCCTCTTGCCACCGAGCACCCTTCCCGAGAATATAGTTGATTTGACTGGCAGTGACGATGAAGATGAAGATTTCTTTATGGACTCGACCCACGAAGAGTCTCCAATGCGAGACTCGAATGAGGTCGTCGCGCCCGCTGCATCTGGCCCCTACGACGCCTGCTTCGGTCTCGTACGTCGCCCGCGTTGAAAATTTGGTTCTTAAGGATGCGACCGCAGCTTACTAACATGAATTAATGCAGCTTGAAATCCCGGCAACGATAGACGCATCAAGCGTTGACGGCTCTCACTTCCCGGTAAACGCAGAGAGTATTGGGAAAGCCTTGAAGATATTGGACGTGGAATCCGGGACGCAGATTGGTTCCGCTTCTTTGTCCATGTCCTCTGTCCTCTTCCATCTTCAAGAGAGAGCCCAGGTCAGCTTTACCGCAACCATCCTCGTACCAGAAACCCGTCGACAGTCGCAATACGTGCGGGCGACCCTACGACTCGTCGTCTTCGGCTTCATGTCGGAAAAGCAGATAGTTGCGAAGACGCTCTCCGACGGCGATCTCTATCTTCAGCACCCATCCTTATCTGAGTGTGGCTCTCAGGTGCCCTATTTTAACCCGCAGTATCTTGTGCGTCCGGGGGGATCGATGCCCAACTTGGAGGATTTGGCCATCACAAGCCGAAGCAGGCCAGGGGGCGGGACGCGCGATGCCTTGACTGAAGTCGAAAAGAATCGGATGCTGCAGATCTTTGAGTCCGCGCAGGACCCGGACGCGGCATTCGGCGTTCGCCCAAGTTCGCGTCTGCGGACTGTTCTCAAGGAGTTCGTCGTGCCATTTTACCTTCCTTCCCCCCAACTACGGGACTCCCAGCTGACTAAATACCACATTAGCCATCAAATTAGCGCCTTGGCGATGATGATAGAGAAGGAGTGTGGAAATTTCGATGACGCGAAATTCCCGTCTCTCTGGGAGCCCACAGAAAACCCACTTGGGGTGAAGTAGTACGTCCTCGTCTCACCGCCCACTTGAAGGTCTGGTGCTGACAGCCATCAGTTATCGGCACATAGTTACTAACGAACGACGGGAAGGCCATCCATCCCTCGTCCGTGGGGGTGTTCTTGCCGATGTAAGTTGCTGTCTTTCCATGCAGTGACGCGCCAGGCTAAACCAAGATCGCCAGGAGATGGGCCTCGGGAAAAGCTTGTCAGCCATCGCATTAATATTGTGGCACATTGACGTACTCGAATCCTCCAGCTCAGTGACTTCGTCCTCTCGAACTACGTTAATAGTAGCCCCTAAATCAAGTGAGCGGCGATATTTTCATTCTTGTTGAGGATTCTCGCAACTACGCCTTATGCTAACGTCAACAGCCATACCGGAATGGAAACAGCAGTTCCAAAAGTAAGTTTACCTGTGACAAGCCCAAGGTAGGCCGTGTAAAGATGGCTAACAATCAGATGTTGCAAGACATGTCAACCCCGGACGCATACGCATTCAGATTCACCACGGGGCCAATCGCCAGATCGTTTCAGATAACTGGCACGATATTGACGTTGTCATAACCACCTATGACACTCTAAGGTCAGAGAGCTACACCGCTGGTCCTCTCTTACAAATGGGTTGGGCTAGAGTAATCCTTGATGAAGGTGATTTGATTGACCCGTTATTACCCCACTCGCCTACGAAGTTGCTGACATTCTTTCCTTCTTGCATGGTAGCGCACAATATTCGCAATCCAGAATCAAGGGGGTTCGCTGCGGCACAAGCCGTTCGTGCCCCATGTCGTTGGTACCTCACCGGCACACCGATTCAGAACAGGCTAGAAGACTTTGCCGCTTTATTGAGCTTCATACGCGTGCCTTCCCTGGAGTCAGTAAACCGCTTCAACAGTTGGATTTCGGATCCCATTCAGAAGAGAAAGAAATATGCCTTCGGCCGCCTCCGGGCATTAGTCAAGGCAACCTGTCTGCGGAGGACGAAACGATCCACTGGAAGCGAGCTGAATCTGCCAAAGAAGGAGGAGACAACCTTAGTTCTCGACCTGGAGCAACACAACAGGGAGCTCTATGATTTTTTCAAATATCAGGCAGCGACCGCGGTCCAGACTATGCGTCAACGAAAGCTTTTGGCTAGTTCTACTAAGGGGATCTCGGCGAGGATGATTTTACCTTTGATCAACAACCTTCGACGCATCTGCGACCACGGCTCGGATCTCCTCCACAGCGAAGCGCTCCAGGCGTGGCGCAATAGAGACGTTGATTTGTTTGACTGGCAGCTCATCGCGGCTGGCTTATCAAAGTGTGACGCCTGCGGCGGAGAGTTGGAAGATGGCGACGAGGGAACAGTTCCGGTGGAGCTTGCGTGCGGACACCTTTACTGCACCAATTGCTACACTTCCGAGTGGAAAGATTCCCAACAGTCGCGAGAAACTTGCGCCAAGTGTTCTAAGGCGTCGCCGTTGCCGACTGGGAGTAGTGATGGTCAAGGTATGGCGGCCGAGGACGGATATAAACCTGGGGTTAAAGTCAATGCTTTGCTCCAAAACCTCAGTAGAGAGCGTTCGGTAGGGATGGATCAGGATGGAAGCGGCACCAAGAGGTATAAATTTTACTCTTCAGGCCAATGTTTAGTCCCCGCTAACGTCACCGTTCAGTATCGTGTTTAGCTGTTGGACAAAGATGCTCGACTTGATTCAGAAGGCGCTCCAGAAGGATAATATTGGCTTCCGGCGGATTGACGGGCAGACTACACTTAAAGGACGCGAGGATGCGCTTGAAGCTTTTCGGAATGACCCGAACTGCCAAGTGATGCTCGCTAGCATCAGTAGCGTCGGAGAAGGGTAGGGCTTCCAAAGCGTTGCGTTTGAGAAAGATGCTAATGCGTCTCTGAAATTCCAGTGTCAACCTAACTGTCGCGAATTCCGTCCACATCATGGAGCCTCACTGGAACCCCATGGTGGAGGCTCAGGCAGTGGATAGAGTCCATCGAATCGGCCAGCAAAGGGACGTTTTCATAACCCGGTACCTCATCAAGGATTCCATTGAGTTTGTAGGCTCCCAAGGTTTTGCACAACTACCAGCACTATTTGTTAAGCTAACAAGAACTCTACCAGTATGTCCGTGGCGTTCAGCAAGACAAAATACGGCTTATCCAACAGTCGCTCTCTTCCACCGAGGTCAGTCAAAAGGACGTCGACAGGAACCGGGTTCAGGTAGGTCAAGATGGCAGCCATCTGAGGAAATATACTAGTGTTCTAACATCCCTCTCTAGAAATTAGTAGAGTGTCTTAGCTGAGGCTCCAAGCTAGGGGCTCGGGCGTCCCGCCAGCCATCTCATCTCCAATTTCACATTCAGGTAAACTAGTTATCGAAGCGACCGTTCCTGTGCTTGGCGGCGTCCATCTTCCCAATTCTCGCCTTTCGCTCCCTTTCTAGTTTACCCATCTCCGCGAGTTGATCCCAGGTGGTGTTGAGCCACACGTGGATATTACGGGCACCTTCCCCATCCGATGGTTCACTGTTGCCGTAGGACACGGAAGGGTCGGCACCTTCCATGATCAGGAATCTCATAAACTCGGCAGCTTCTTGGGTTGTCTTCTTGCTGGCCCAGTGGAGCGCCGTGTGTCCCTGTCTCTTTTCAGGTAGGGGAAAGTCAATCGGTGCACCCAAGTCAAGCAGAACTTTGGCCTGCTCAGTGCAGCAGGTCGTCTGAGCGACGTATGTCAAGGCTCGGCCCAAATGCTTTGTCCAGACCGACCCCAGCTCCACAAGCCGACGCCAGGTAACGAACAGACGCATCTGCTGCTCGGGGAAGCGCTTGGCCATGTTGAGAACCGTCTTCTCGAACAGCTCGTCGGCGAGGAAGCAGTCTCCAGTATTATACCTGTCGGATGTGATCACATCATGCCATACGTCGAACATCTCTCCCGAGTCAGACTTGAGAACCGCGACGACCATGTCGCGGTATCGCCTAGCCTGAAAGTGCTTTCGGCTCCACGCGGTGGCCTTGTCGAGGATCCATCTCGCGAGTTCAACGTTGCTGCTTTGTAAAGCATCGCTGACCACAGCATGGAGCCTGACTTTGTCGTTCGTCGGCTTCTCCATCTCATCGTCCCATTCTAGCAGCATCTGGACGATCGGCAACGACCCCTGCGCCGCCGCCATCACGACCAGCTCTGCTGCATTGAGATCGTTCACTTTGTGGCGGCACGACGGCCACACGGCTTCGAGCTCGCCGATATCCCCCGTGTCTACCAGCTCGTACAGGAGCGGGTAGAGAGCCTCGTCCTCCAACACGGAGGGCTCCATCGAGTCGGCTGCTGGCACCACCCTGTGGATTCGCTGTCGGTGGTTTTCCAGCTGGGAATTCGTCTGAAAACCAATGATGGCAAAATCACAGGACTTAACGGAGCACTTCCACGGCCTGCAGTGGTTTTTCATGTGGTCGGCGCAGCTGGCCTCCTCCTTGAACCCGAACCTTCGAAGCCCACACGCGAAGTAGTGACATTTGAACAGGTTGTTACCATAGTGCCTCCGCAACCTGGGGCACACGCAATCTTTCTGGTGCCCGGTGTCGGTACTATGGCGAAGCAGGCTGTTGTAGACCGTCTCGATCCGCGCGCAGGAGTTGGACACGGTCAACGCATCCAGGTTGACCCAGGTGTCCGCTACCGACGGCATGTACGTTAGCGAAGAAAAAAAAAGTGCGGATAGTGGAGAAAAGCAAATGGAGTGGGCACGTAAAGCCTTACCGTTCTCCAATGTCCAGAGGTCCTTGCGTTGATTTGTAAAGAAGCAGAGGGTCTGGGTGACGAATTTGGGAGCGCCGCGCCACAGCGGATCACCGGCTGGAGGAGGAGGCGTGTTACCAGAAGCTCCGTCATGGCCAGCATCTGCTAGGTCTTGCATTGCTCTCGGGTTCTCAAGCTCGGCGAACAAGTTGTTCAACAATCCGCTGAGGACGTCGAAGTTGCTCGGGTCTCGGGTGAGCCGTAGTGACCGCTTGACCAGCTCGAACCACATGGTGGAAGCAAAGACATGGAGGCGGTACCTGCCCGCCAGCAGATTCTCTATAATCTGGTCATCCTCGAGGCCGTCGTCGTTTATTGCGTCGTAGCAGAGATAGGTCAGACAGATAACCAAGAGCTCCATCGTTGAGTCGCGGATGGAGACGAAGCTCGGCTGCTTGTTGAAGATGTACCTAAGAAGCAAGCATGAGCTATCCTGATCATAGATTTCCTCTCTGCCGTCGGGCAGGATACAATGGCTTACTCTTTGACGGTAAAGTGGACGTATTGCGGTTGGTCATCGACGACCTCGACGATGGGGCCGCAGAGCTTAACAAGATTCAGCTGGCTGTCAACGGCGGGGGCGTCAGTGAGCGCCATGGCCCCGACAAGCATGGCCTGCTCGAGCTCATATTTGGTCATCGGGATGGGGGAGCATCCGATCCAGCCGAGAATCCTCTGCGCGCCCACGCCGGCCCGGTGTGGAAGCTTTCTGATTCGGGCGAGGACTCGCTCATACCTAGAGCCGAATTTGCGGTCAACATTCACAGCTCGCACACTGCGCGGGTAGACTGGGGGGGAGCTTACGCATCGTCGAGGCTGTCGGGGAGGGCCTGTAGTTCGCTCCGGATCTCCTCGAGGCTGATCAAGTTCACCACGTTATCGAGTATGATGCGGGCGTACAAGAACATCCCTAACCGCGCACCCAGCACCAAGAGGTATTAGCCAACCTGGCCGAAAGATATCCACGACAAAAAGAAGAACCCAAAAAAACCGTCCACAAAACTTACCCTTTGCCTTGGCGCAGACCGGTTGGAGTAAAGACTTGATCTCGCTCGCCCCTTCGTCCAAAAAGTCAGAGTTACCCATCCATTGTTCATACCTAATGTTGACGTAGGTAAAGATAGCCGAGGTGTTCTCCTTGTCGATGCGGATCGTCACGGCCCTTGGCTCCAGGATCCTGGCAATGTCATCCTCGGCTCGGCTGCTGATGCAAATCTTTAGCTTGGGGTCGGCGCTCGCGTCCAGGATTTCCATGAGGGACGTCAAAAACTGCACCCGCTGGAACTCATCCACCTCGTCGAGCCCGTCTATGACCACGAATGTGTCCCCTGCATACTTCAGCACGTCGGCGAGGAGCTCTTTAGCCACCTTGGAATTTGTCTGGAGATCGCTCCTATCCGAGTCGGTGAGCATGGCCTGGATATTGGCATCGTGAGATGCGAGCTGGAACAGCAGGGAGTGCATGATGGAGATGGCGGCAGTATCGGCGTGCAGTGTTTGGGTCCCCGATCCCTCGGCATCTTTATCCCGGTGGCTGGGGAATGCGTAGATGGTACGGCCCACCTTCTTCGCCGCGCTAGTGACCCAGCAGGCGAGGAAGGTTTTCCCTGCAGATGTCAGCACTGTGATGCGCAGTTGTAGCAAGCGCAGCAGAGGCAGCAGCAACAACAACAACAACAACAACAACAACAACACTTGTAGTCGGAGCGATTGCGGGGATCAACGGTGCTTGCACGCATACTTACCGGCCCCTGGAATACCGCGCAGCCAGAGCAGCTTTGTCGAGGGGTTTGACATGTCGCTCCAGCTGCGAAATGCAGCGTCCTTTTCAAGCCATCTCGCCGTTCCGTCACAGATCTTGTTACTCAGCCCATCGAACCTGGCGCCGTATGCGGGAGGACGTATGGCTGCCTCCAAGGCTAGGAAGCGCTGCGAGGCGCGACTGGTCTCCTCGTCCCGAAAGTGCTCAAAGGCTTTCTTGCGGGCTTCGTGCTCTCTCTTGATGTGTTCGTAGGTAATCTTGTCCCCCAGCAACCGGGAGTGCCTCTCGATATGTCCTTCGACGATCTTGATCTTTTCTCTTTGCTTCGGCCAGATCGTCTCGAACAGCATCTTCCGGCCTGGAAAGCCGTTGTCAGCGACCCACGGTATCTCATTTAGGACCTAGGGGCGTCTTCGAGGAAGAACTTACGCGACAGGCTGAAGAACTGAACCAGCGCCAGGTAGAAGTCGAGAATGTCTCTGTAAAACAGTCCCAGTAGGTCTTTGATGCGCTCGATGTCGAGAAAATGGACGACGAGGTCGTTGAAGCACGGGAGCAGCTCCCCAATCCGCTCCATCGCCTTGACGACGGCGTCAAACCCCTGGTTCCACCCGCTCGTCCACTGGAGGAAGAGCTTTATCGGGCCCCATAGCAAGGCTAAAATGTCCGGCTTCACCTGGACGAAGACTTCGATGACACCGGCATACTCCTTGAGCCGGGCAAGCAAGGGCTGGATCCGTTGCAAGTGACGGAGCTTGGACGTCTTCCACTGCTCTTTCTGGTATCTCTCCATGGCATTGTACACCTCGTCGATGGTGGTGGCGCTGAGGAGGCTCTGGAACGGGGTGCGGGAAGGGAGCTCGGCTTCGAACTCGCGCTTGGCTGCGTCGAAGACTTGCTGCAACGGGTTGGCGGAAGCCATGACGGGATTAAGTCGGAGGAGTGGCGCAGAATCTTCAAAAAGGTGAATGGCTTGCACGAGAGCTGGCTAAAAGTACTGGGGTGTCACCGCGCTCTGCCTGGTCGTCCGCCAGCGACTCTTGAAACACTTGAAACGTTTGCTGGTTGGTTGGCTGCCTCCCATCTTGCATATTACGCCCCTGGCCGGCCGGCTTAATCGGCCAAATAGCCACCCCTAGCAGCCACCTAGGTGGATAAATTTTACGCACATAATTTTTTGGGGTGCCTACTCGGTGGGTAACGTTACTCCATTTTTTCTTCACAACGGCACGGCAATTAAGTACCAAATAACTGTTTGTCGAATCGCTCTGATATACTTCGCCGTAGAGCTGCAGCAAAGAGGACTTGTTTGGCCTTGGAGACAAAATGGAAGCTATGGAGTACTGAAAGATGAGGGTGCCGAGTACGAGCGCTTGGTCAAGTTGCTATGTCGATCAATATATCGCCGTGTTTCTGACAGTCCAAAAACTCTCGTGGAGTCCCATTGAAGCGCCCGAGTCATGACTACAGTCGCTGGTGAAGCGGCCTACTTTTCCATTCCCAAGGCCATGGTCGCCGCCGTTGCTAGGTCAGATTCCATCTAAGACGATGTAGGGTGTAGCGTGGGAGTTGCGCCCCACTATTAGATCGTTACTAGATTAGGACTAGCGTGAGAGGGCTATACGCCCTGAGAATATTCTTAGGCGTGGCCGCGGCCCCTCACAGTTTAGAACAATCAACCATCCTTCACACTCGTTTCTCAAGGGCCCAAAGAGCCCATCATCCGAGTCGCCAGTCTGGTGATTCCGTGTTTGTGATTGCGTGGTAGGATGCTTTTCCGACCTGCTGCTACCAGTCATTTTAGTAGCGGTTATCTCGTCCCGCCCAGAACCGTCTCGTATTCTCCGGGTAAGCAGCCAGGAGCTGCGGAGCTCGGCAAGAATGAGCGGGAGTACCGAGATTCGGAGAAGATTTCTAGCCGCGCTCGCCAAGAACTGAATCTTCAGAGAACTTAGGGCCGCCGCGTCGTCAAGATGCATGCCCTTGGCTGAAGAGATGGTTTGGAAGATGGCGCGAGCGAGCGCCTCGTCCATGGCGCTATTGATGAACAGATCCCGCAGGTGACCGTTGAGGTAGCCGGTGCCGAGGTGACTCTCTAGGTCAAAGTCATCAAATGAAGAGTCCGGCACCGTGGCATCCATCCTAGTGGAGGGAAGCCGTCCATCCAGACTGAGGGCCAAGCGCTGTAAATTCGGCAAGCACTTGCGCAGCGACCTGTAGAGGGTGACCTCTACCTCGTCTCCCATGGAGTGACCCAGGGTCACACCCAACTCCTGTAGGGATAGACAGTCAGCTCCGAGCTAGGAAATATCCGCCGCTTGGATGGTTAGGCCCTGCAGGCTCAGGGTATGTAGGTGAGCTGATAGTCGCGGTAAGTTGCCGATGAGGCGCTTTGCTGTCCGGAGATAGTCGGAATATTTGTCATGCTGCTGCTCGAATCCGATAGAGAGCACTAGTGTTGCCAGAGATGATAACAGGCAGCAATCCGTCGTCGGTGATTGCAACATAGCGAGGTTGATACCGTTACGGAAGCATAGGCCGAGGCGCTGAAGCATGGAAAAATCGGTCGAGGCCTTCCAGCGCTCTATCTCATCTCCGGACAGCAGCTCATGGCTGTAGCCCGAAAGCAGGAGGGTCCGTAAGATGCCTGGGGCCGGTAACGGAGAGGACGCTGAATTGGTAGGAAGCTAGTGTGGGCACGGTCGCTTGAACTCGTTGCTTTGCTGCAGGTGGAAACGCTTCGGGTTGCTATGATCAATCAGAACCTCCTTCAAATTCGGTGCCAGGCTAACCAGGTGCCTGGCGACATCGGCATCGCTGAGCCGGGACGCGGGACCGTCCGTATTCTGATCATTTGGATGCCAGCAAGCCACCTTAACGCGGTATAAAGAGGGAGAGGTTGCCAGCTGAAGCTCGTGGGGGTCGGGGTGTCGGAGAGAAAAGGCTTCGGAGCCGGAAAGCGTTGAGGAGCAACCTGCACCTTGGCAAATGGCGATGGAGGGTGCGGAGCAGACACGGGGGGAATTGGCTGCTACACGAAAAGTGCAGTTACCTTGGCTTCATACGAAGGAGTTTCCATTGTTGGTTGTGGAAGAATTTGATGTTTTGTGCAAAGGGGGCGCATTACGTCGGAAAGTGGCCAACTCGCTTATCGGCCAACTCGCTTATCAAACACGTCCCAGGTTATACTTTCAAGGTAACCCACATAGCTAGCCTAAAGGCTAGCTTGTCTCGTGTGATTCGGGGTCTTGAGGGAATTGGTTGACGTTAATGGCGAAGAAGGCGGATAGGAAGGAAAGAGGGAGTTTGGGAACCACTTAGTTAGTTTCTGTGATTCTGCCGTTGGATAATGCTCACAAACACAACGGTCACAACCATGAATAGTATCAGTGTCTTGGCGCTCCGAATTAGCAGTAGAGGTATCAAAATAGTAGGAAGCCGGTGCATACATTTTCCTCCTTGGGGCTTTCCTCGGCATTCTCCCGCGAGATACTCGCCTCTCAGAGGTTGACTTGCTTTTACTTTAGATCCAACAACCGGGTCATCCGGAAGTTGACAAGTCAGCTATACCGCACACTTTCAACGGGTGACTTGCACTACGCTTAACCGATTCCGCGCGGCTCTTCATATGTTGAAAACTCCGTTCCTGACCTGAAACAAGCTGTGTGCCTCCGTCCCAGCTGTTCTATCAACGGGCCCGAATGTACGCTGAAGCGGACGAGCTGCGTGGACAAAGCGAGGTCTTCACAACGGTAGCCCACATCTAGTCCTGGTGCCTCATCTTGGCGTACGAATGCCATGTATGTGCCATTTTCACCAGGGCATCCACCAGCCTCTGTCGCGCGGTGCGGATCGCCCAGATGCTCAAGCTGCGCCAGCTCGACAACCAACAACCAGCAGCAAGCCTACCTCCGCGACGGGGCTATGGGGGGGCTGAAGAGCGCCGCCCAGCGTGGTGGGTCGCCTTCCTAGCTGACCGCCACCTGAGGTCCACCACGGGCTGGCCATGTCTTATCGATGAGCGGCACGTCTGCACCAACCTCCCAACCGCCGAGGATGTGTTTGCCAGCACCACTGCAGACCCCTACCCAACCTCCCTCTCCGGCGGCCTCCGTCGTATCGAACAAGACGTTGACGAACAGGTCTCCCGGTTTGCCATCCGCATCCTCGCTGCCAACAATCTTCTTCACGCCCTCGATCATATCACCTCAGGCTCTCCTGAGGCGACGTTTTCTTCATGGGAGGTTTACTTGGGCTTCTTGGGATGATGTTGAGGAGTTGATAAAGGGTGGGGTTAAGGAACAGTTGGAGAGAGATATCAAGTTCTTGCGTGTTGGTGTTTTTGGGCTGAGGGGTGGGGATGTTGCTTTGGATGTTTGATTAAGTTGTTGTAGAAAGAATCTGGATTTTGGGTGGCTCAGAGATCTGATTGCAATCAGCAGCACAGAGTAGAGGTGATGAAGCTGTAATAAGCTCAAGGAACTCCATCTTGAGCCCATGGTCTCTCCACATTGGCAAAAAGCCCCTCTTAGAACCGTCACGGGTGTATTGGGGACTTCTCATATACTATAACCACACGCCGTTGAGGCTCAGCGATTCATCACAAACACATCCTCTCCGCAGAATGTGACATCCGGCTTCTCCCGGAGGACTCTATCCGGCCAAAGAAAAGCGGATGTGGTAAACCGATTCCTTTTGACCTGCAGCTCCGTTACTGCCCGTGTCCCTTTTCGAACCACAACCCATATCTGACTCCCCTGTTTGCCAACCCAGTAAGGCTTGTTGTGCTGCAGCTGCCAGTCCTGCATACGAAATGGGTTGAAGAACGAGCCGCTGGCTAGTCGTGGAATCCCGCCCGTGAAGTTCGGACAAACAACAGTTGACAGCATCGGGCCACCGCGCCACGGTGCCGCAGGACCCCCCCGACACAGATGAGCGCCGGTTTCGAGGCATTGGCTGCTCAGAACGGCAAATGTGGCACATCACTCTGAGTCCTGCAAGATCGAACACCAGAGTTGCTCTTTGTCCTTCTCGGGTCGAATCCTGACGCAAAACCGCGCCTCGCCTCCATGCGGCCACAGAATCGAGAAATATTTTCCACTGGGATCAAAGCCTGTATCCTTTAAGACATGTAGTAGTCTACCCAAGACTGTTCGCATACACCGTCGCTCGATCAGATTGAGCTCAGCAGCCCATGCAGAGAACCCGGCTTCGGCACATAAGGCTGCGATGGCGCGCTGCCTGAGTGAAGTCCATCCGGGGATATTAAGGCTATCGGCGAACGCGATAAGGGGCTCTTCGATGAGGGCTCGGACCGGTACGCGACGTGCCACTCCCGCACAGAGGCTGACTTGCAGACCCCACGGTTCGTCAAATAGTGGGAAGGTTTCGTCTCCCACCCATCGGTCCAGTAGGACATGCTTGAGTGATATTCCAGATTGCTTGGTCATGGAGAAAGCGCCCTGTACCATAAAGTAGGGCGGAGTGACGGCCGCCATACCCTGAATTTCGGTCATGCTCCACCAGTCTGGCGAGGTGCCGAGACTCGAAAGGAAAGGTTCCGACTCTCTTCTGCTGTCCGCTATAATAAGAGGACAGGCTCCGTTTGCGACGACTGGCGGGCGTGGAATGTGGCAAATCTCCGGTTTGAAGGCGGAGGCAGCAGGGATGAACCGCAGCGGGTTGACGCCAGTAAGCGTGGTCTCCTCAGATAGGCCTTCATCAGTAGAAACAGGATGACATTCCGTCAGAGTCCCAATCAGTATGTCCTCCCAGTAGCTAAATGTCTGCACTGAGGCCGTATCGTCCCACCGCAAGCTCCAGTGAAATAGCTGTTGTTTTCCCACTTTGGTGTCGGGGCGGATGAAGCCTCCTCTGATGTAGAACGCAAGGAGATTGGACCAGTAAAAACGGCTGGTGGCCTTCATGTTGCTAACGGAACATCCGGGTCCCCAGAGGTCTACTAGTTGTGAACATGAACCATGTAGGTACAACCTCTCGGCCGCGTGTTGGTTCGGAGTAGCGGGCCTAGTGCGGGGAGATCGAAAGACAAAGACCGAGTCCCCAACCATGTCACCAAGACAGGCTAACTGTCGACGCTCCACCACAATTGGAGCTTCGCCGTCCGGGACTAAGATTCCATAGAGAGAAACACCAGTGAGAGGGGCCGTCAGAAAGAACGGTTGCAGCTGTCCTGTATGAGCCTGAGAATAAAGGAGTAGCCCCGTGGCCAAAAGTTGTGCCGCGAGTGAGCAAATATGCAGCCGGCCTCCAAAGGTGAGAGTTTGAAGGAACACTGCTTTTGTGGATGGTGCGTATTGGTGCTACCATTTTTTTTCTGGCTCATCAGTGATTAGTCACACACCCTCTTCCGAGAATTTTCACTTGACCTATCTGCAACCACACAAATCTCTCCAAGTGTTGATCAAGGCTTTCGACAAGAGATATAAAGTTGCTATACTCTATTATTTAGATAAGGATTATCACGGTACCGGATAGCTCAGGACACTGCACGGGAGGTGTATGATATAAAAGTAAACGCATAGTTCAATCACGAAAGCACGGCAGTTGATCAACTCACAGCCCCTTCATACCACCACCCTTAATTCATCCATACCGCCCTATACGACGGTTCAAACGGATCGCGAACCGTCCCCATCGGAACATCCCCCTCTGCTTCCCTCTCCGTCTCCTGCAGCGCAATAACAGCCTGATACCTCCTCATAACCTCTGGATAAGACCTCATACAGTAACAATCGGACAGCTTGTGATTCGCAAGCAACGTCATGGTATCATACAACTTCACCCGTGGCCCTGTCGATACCTTCTTGTTCCCACATTGGTACCGCGCAGGGAGAGACATGGTGTGGGGGATTCGACTCAGCTCTTCAGTAGTTATTTCCCTGCAATGTTCGAGTATGTGGGCTTCTTGCAGGGGCGCGTAATCTTGGAAAGGGTGACGAGTGGGATATCCCCTGTGGTTCCATTCGTTGGGATCTTGGAGTAGGCCGTAAGGGTATTCGGAGGCGTACAATGCCCGGGTCTGGGGGGTTAGAGAGGGTGGTGGAATGGCTGCGCGCCAGTCGCCTGTAAAGCAGCGGCGGCAGACGAGGCGGCAGGTGATGAGGTAGAGGTGGGTTGCTTCATCGTCGCATGTCTGGCATTTGGGGTTGGAGGTCTTGAGTTCGGTGTGGAGGTCTCGACAGGTGTACGAGTTGGCTTGGGAGGCTAAGACGGCGCGGAGGATGTCACGGTGGGATCGAAGGAGGGCGGAATACTCGGGTATATTGTCGACCACGGCACGAGCGAGGCGGCTCACTCGCTGAAACGCCGTCAGGGTGGGAATGTCGATGTCTCCGAGGATTTGGTGGAGGAGTTCGGTCGGTAGCATCGAGAAATTTCCGAGGGATTGACGCGGGGGAAACACTCGTCGGCCGTTTTTGAGTTTCAGGCCGGCTCGCAAAGTCTTGGTGTCGAGCGTAAGCAATTTAATGCTATTTTCTCGGTGCATCGTAGCAACGCTGAGGCAAGGCGAATAAGGGATGATGTTTGAGACGTGATGCTTGATGTCGAAGGAGGGAAATGCTGCAGGCTCGAGTCTTTTCAGATGAAATATTCGACCATTGATGCCTAATGTTCCACAAAAACATGTTTGGCCGACCGCAGCAGCAGGCAAATGCGCCTCTTGGCAGCCTTGACCACTAAATGAGGGCTAAACTCTAGTGAGGAAGCGGGCTGCAGGTGGGGATACAGGGACAGAGAATAAGCAACACAAACAACTAGTTGCAATCCCCACTAACGTATTTGATAAGCGAGTGCACTACTTTCCACGCGACCCACTACTTCTACTTTCAATGTTTAATTATTCCACAACCCAACATGTCTTTCACTTCAAAAGAGGCAAAGGTAAATTTAGCCCTTAAGGCTATCCGACGCGATGAAACATTTACCTAACCAGCTGCATCTAAGACCTATAAGGTTCACTATATAACACTTATTCAGCGACGTGACGGCAAATCTTCACGATGTGATATTCCAGCTAATTCATGTAAACTTACAGATTTGGAAGAGAAAACGATTATTCAGTACATAACTGAGCTATATACACGCGTATCTTACCCTTGGCTTTATTACATGAAAGATACGGCTAACCGACTGTTACGTGAACGTAACGCGCCCCCTGTCAGTAAACGCTAGGCTTATAACTTTATTAAACGCTAACCAGAACTTTAAACGCGTTTTACGCGTAAATAAAACTATTAGAAGGTTAAATACAAACATCTAATAGTTATTTACCTGTGGTTTACTCTTGTATATAACTGTTGAACTTCAGGAACCCACAGGCCTGTAGTACAGGGCTGTGGCTCAGAGGAAGAAGTGCGGTACTGGTCCAAGCCGTACTACAGCGCTGGAAGCGCTGTAGAAAGCAAGAGATGGCCTGAGTTGCAGTGGCAGTGCCACTGTAAGAAGGGTTGCTACAGCGAATATTAACGCTGTAGAACAAGAGGATCCGGAAGGCAGTGCCTTATATATGACTGGAAAAGAGTAGAGTTGCTTGCTTGACTAGAATTAGATACAGGAGAGGAGAGGGCCTGTTATAGGCTGTAGGAGGCTCTGGAAGAATTCCAGAGCCTTCTGTAAAGTGGAACTAACTAATACAATAATGGAATAGTACTGTTCTGAACCATTCTATGTGGTTCTGTTGACGTAGTGGCTGACGTGGCCACTGTAGTGTTCTAGTTAGTTCTGTAGGGCAGTAGCCCCACTGGATTCAGGGAGTGGAACCCCCTTGAATTCCCGAAGGTTCGGAGTGCCCCGGGGGCCCCAAGGGGCCCTGGAGTGGGTTGGAATCTTCTGGAACCCTCTGGGGTTCCAGAAGATTCGGCTGGTGGTTTCGGGGTACGCAACCACACTACAGGGTACCCAGTACAAGGTACCCGGTACAGGGTACTCAGTAGCTAGAAAATTAACAAATACCTAAATCCACATAACTTATTTTTATAGGAGTGGTGTCGTTTTTGGGAACCACCCCACATTCTATCCTCCACTTAGATAATGTATGGAGCCGATCCCAGTTTCTGGACCGGTGTGCGTCACATACCAGTCAAGGGCCTAGAACTGGACCCCTATTCTGAATCGACTCCGTCACCTGTCCATACTGCACGGGCTCCTCCGTCAACTTTGGCGGCGGCGAACATGTGCACGGCGACCACACGCATGCGCACTCGCCCACCGAGTTGCTGCTGGCCCACGGCGACCTTTCGTGGACAGACGGCCTGCACCTACTGGTGGCGCCGCTGAAGCTCGCGGTGCTGTCCTCGCCGTACATGAAGGTGCGCCTCACCGCCTGGGAGACGACGGGAGAGACTCCAACACAGAGGGTGTTGTCCCTGGAGAACCGTGCCGGGTGGGGCGCAGGCGCGTGGGGCCCTTTGCGCCTGCTGGTGACGACGTGGGGCTTCAAGATGTACGCCGACGACAACACGGGCTCGCTGCTGAATAAAGTGGTCGGTGGCGGGGAGAACAAAGAGGTGAGCTAGATTGCAAATCGGGTGTACAAATACAGCAAAGACAAACGGTTCGTGGCCGCGGGCCAGGTCGATTTCATGACGGGCTGGGTGCAGGGCTTCAGTATCGTGCGCTGAAGCGGCACCTGGATCGTCTTGACGAAGAAGGTTTCGGTGGAAGAGAAGAATATCACGCGCACAGAGTTTGACACCCTATTTGACCGCTTCATCGACCTTCCGTTGGAGGAGAGTCATAAGAAGCCGTCGCAGCCTGTTACAGAAGCCTGGACCAGACGACTACGAGCCGCCATCGACTCGTCGGAGGGTGCCTACGGCGATCTCATCGACCAGATCGCCGCTTCTGGTGCCAACGCCAAAAACAAGGACGGTGAAACGCTGCTCTCTCTAGCGGCGGGATATGGCGACCGCGCTATCGTAAAACTGCTACTGGAGCGCGGCGACATCGAAGCCGACTCTAGGGATGAAAACGGATGGATGCCGCTGGCTTGTGCAGCTCGAAGCGGACACGTGTCAGTCGTCAAGATGTTGCTCGCGCGCAGCAATGTCAACGTCCACTCAACAGACGACGCGGGCCGGACACCGCTGTACCATGCGGCGAGATTCGGCAAAACGGAAACGGTGAAGCTCCTGCTGGCGCGGGGCAATGCGAACGTGCACTACGTGGACCGCTGGGGGGACACGCCGCTCAAGGTGGTAGAACGGTCGGGCAACAGAGAAGTGGTGAGGCTGCTGCAGAATGCAAAGCCCTGAGTTCCAAGGCTAATTGAGCTGCTTACTGCTGGTTCGAGTAAAGTTAGTTGGTGTGTTTCCAGCCAGAACCTTCTTGACCTGAATGCGGCGTGCCTCACCTCCGACGTCTTCTGGGAGGCATCTTAGACGCGGGGGAGGTGTTGAATAGGTAAATTTGGTTTGGTGTGAACCAAGAAAGCACCAGCCCCTTGCATCCCTGCATCCACCACCGATGTGCCATCAATCGTCATATCTATCCCCCATCTCAGGCATCATTTGGTACGTCGCCTGAACCGGCGCCACAACCGTGCTGTAAAATACGCGGCGGAAGTCGGGGTTCTCGAAGTCTCTTTTGCTCTCAGCACCCTGAAAAACGAACGTCACGCACCGTTCTACAGCGTCACCGTATGGGTCGCCTCCCTTGGCCCGTACGCTCTCCACCAGCTCACGCATGCAGTCTTCCGGAATCGCCCTACCGCCCAGCAGCGGTGTCGGGTCGTATGGTGAGGGAGGTGGGGTATCAAAAGGGTTGTCTATGCACAGCTCGATCAGTGCAACGCCCAAGCTATAAATAAGCTTGGCGGTTTTGTTTGGGGCTCTGCGTGGTGTGCGCTCGCCTCGTGCCGGCGAGTCCGGTGTCTTTGGTTCTGGCAGCCGGCAGGATAAGGAAGGGTGGCGGGAGAGCGTGTGTCGAGAACGTAGTGTCGTGTAGAGCAGCATAGCACGCTCAGCGTCCAGTTCCTTCTCCAGCCAAGGACTACCACTCAGGTGAAGGACCGACCAGCACAAGGCTACGGCAATGCCGTATCTGTGCTTTCTTGTGAGGGCCGGGAGAAACATCCTGCCTCCGCTGTTGAGCAAAAGCTTGAGCGAAAGTGACCTTGTCATGGACTCGGAGGTTTGGTTTTCAGAGGCGTCCTTGAGCACGAATCTACGTTCGTTACCTCCGGCTGTTCCAGGGTCTCTAATGTAGCCGTGTAGAGAACCGATATTGTCCGGGTCCCGGATATAATCGCAGATGTTGTATATTTTGACGGGCGCTTGTGCGTTGTCACCACTTCGATTTGAGGATCCGCGACCGCAACCGGCGTGTATGAGAAAGGAATTTTCAACCGGATCCTGGAAATCCTTGATAATATGGAAGACAGCGGTGATGGGGTCCTTGGCGGACTGGGTGATGGCGTGCGGCCTCTTGGTCCCGAACCGACAGGAAGTTGTTGTGGACTTCGTGGCGCAGGCTGCAGTTGATGCTCCGTATCTGTGATTACCTGTGGCACAACGTGAAGCTTGCGCCAACAGTTTGCTGATAGTGCCGGACTGCCTGAGGAAACTTGAAACGCGGCTCTGGACACCCCGGAATCGGCCTCGCAGGCGGACCAGTCAAGTTGGACTGTGACTTGGTGCGGCGAGCGACACGCGCAGCCCGGTATGTGGTAACTGAGGGCGCGGTGAAACGACTTCATCGACTCGCGGACTATGTTGCAGCGCTTGGCGTTGAACCTGAGGACCAGATCTTGAACTGCCAACCCGTCGGTGGTTGCCGGCACCTCTGGCTTCTCTAGATACTTCTCCAGGTCCCCGTTCCAGACTCTGAGCTCTTCGAGCACCTTCTGGCAGTGCTTTAGCTTGAATTTGCGCTTCACTTTGTGCCACTCAAACTGCATTCGGTCTGAAGGTACAACCCACAGAGGCTGCCCAGGGATCGAAAACACCAGAAAATTAGCGGGGTGGGTTTGGAATTCAGTACAAAGACCAACTCACCTGCTGTTTGTCGACCTTCAGATCCGTCAGCACAGCTGAAACGAGGCGATCCATTTCTCGTATGGTGAGTAATAGGTGTTCTGCCATTTGGGGGAACAGTTCATTGAGACGGTCTTCGAGCTCTTTGTCTGAGGGTTTATCTAGTCCGATGCGCTCATAAGTCCGCTTGAGCCGTTCTTGTTGAAACAAGAGCCCGGTGCGGAGGGTCCCAATGACAATGCGCTCGTTGTCAGAATCTCTAAAGGGCTTTGCGTAATTTTCGAGAGCCCAGATGACGATGGGGATGGCCCCGAGAACTAGGCCGGCGACCTCCATGACCGGAAATTGAGGCAGGCAGTCCTTTGATTGCGGGCCGAGGAAGCGGGAGGTTCAACGTCCCTCGCTCTTTGCTGGGCTCGGAATAGATTGGCAAGGTTGGTGGGGTTGGGCAGCATTTGCTGAACAGCCCAATCAGTGGCAGGATAGCGCAACTTTAACAAATCTTGGTGAGCCGTGAGCGGAAACGCAGTAGCAAATGTTAGAGTGCTCAACAATTTGCCATGTAAGCTGATGAAACTTGTGACTCGCTCAGCCGGTTGCTCAACGAGCACCTTCCATATTCTCCGCCTTTCCACAATTCGCATCTCGAAGCCTCAACACCGCCAGGACTGCTTCTATCCCCCATCATGTCAGCACAAGCACCAACTCCATGTTTCCACAGCTCCACGCTATTTGATTCATACGTGCAGTGTGTCAAGTCATTTGCTGCATTCGCTGTCCGACTCGGAAGTGATGAGTATCTGGAGAACTGCACGGAGGAACTCGATCTCGCCAATATCTTGCATGAATATGGCCGGTTGAACATATGGGGGGACCAGACCAAAGCCAATCTCCCACCTAGGGCCAGAGGTTCCCTGGACGACACCCTCCGCCACGACGCGAAGCTTAAGGACCTTGTTCTCGAAATCCTGCTCAGGTTGAATACTTTGCTGGAAAAAGGTACATACCTCCGTTTCTGTTCAATATAACAAGGAGTCAATGCCGTTGCCCTAACATGGGGTTACCTACCTAGGTACCGAGGCTGCAACCGATATTGCCCAAGCCACGAGCAGACCCGACCAGCCCGGAGCCTCAGCTCAGAGACCCTCTAGAACCGCCTCTAGCGACCGAGGTCCAAATGAGACTGGAAGTGGCAGCGGCAGCGGCAGCGACGGCGAAGATGAAGACGAGCTCGCAATTTCCTACATGGCTCGCTTGCGACAGAGCAGATACGCGCCCTTTACGACCTGTCGACCCTTCTTCGCCGGCCAACTATCTCCAGCAAGTACATTCGCTCAATCAAGAAGACTGTCGAGAGCGAGCCGGTAACTGAGATCGTGATACTGAGACGGGCATTTGGCAGCTTCGAATACAACCACATCATCGAAAAAGTGGACCAGTGGCGTGGCCAGACGAAGAGCTCCAAGAAGATCGATTTGGTCAAGGAAGAGGCTAAAGAGGCGAGCGCGGCAGAGGATGCGCCACCTTTGGGGAGCTGTGAAGGCATTGCGTGGCTATGCCGCAGGTTTGCTGAAGCAAACATGAGGAGGAGGGAGCAAATCGAGTATTCGCTGGGACACCCTTTCGACCCAAAGGCACATCAACCAAGCACCACCACATTGATGCCGGAAATCGCTGTCAAGGACCTAGTCAAGGGGGGTGAAGATGGGGACAGGACCAAAAGTGAGGCCTCCCGGCCACAGCTCGCGCCAGTACCTGCTAAGGACGTAACATCGGAGTCTCAGCGGTCGAGACAAAGTTTCTCCACTGTCGCTGCCTCCGACGTTTACGATACAAACACAACGGCGCGTCCAAGGACTATCTACACTCCAACCGAAGCGGGGAATAGGACGTTTACATCTGTTCCCAACCCACCGAAGCCTCTGGATTCGAGTCAGGAGCCCAGTTTCCAGTGTCCGTATTGTGGTATGTTGCTGAATGCAGATGAGATGAAGAGTAGGCAGTTATGGAAGTAAGTGCCATAACCTGTTCAGGCAATCTACAGCTGTGAGGGCTCTCCTGCTGATGAAATATGATGCAGGCGTCACGTATTCCGCGATCTTCGTCCCTACGTATGCACCTTCGAGCAGTGCCAGAACGCAGCCAAGCTGTACGTCAGCCGGAATGATTGGATATATCACGAGCTACAAGCCCACCGCCGGCAGTTTGTTTGCGTGGAGTGTGATGGCGTCTTCCCTGATAGGCCCAGCATGGGCCAGCATCTAAAGAAAGATCATTACAGTGGACCAATGCAGCAAGCGCAGCTCCCCATGCTAGTAGACCTCTGCGGTCGCCAAGCAGACGATACGTACCAAGATGCGTGCATTGTGTGTGGAAAAGAACTTGCATTATCAGAGCTTCAATTGCATCTCGCCGCACATATGGAGGAGATCGCACTCTTCGCGCTCCCCATCCCCGTGGATGCAGAGGTAGAAGAATCTCTGGCATCCGGGAGAGCTGCCAAGTCGACCCGGATATCGGATTTAAGCACAGAAGATGGCACGACGGATGGTGATGATGACGACGACGACAATGACGCGTCCGCATCACCAGCAGCAACGGTCGATGACCTGCCCATTGACCGCACGCGCCGGGTGCATGATGAAGCAACCTTCCTCGCGGTGCAAGCCGAATGCGAGACTCTCTTTCTCGACCAAACCGCCCAATCCACCACTTTGGCAATGGAAATGTGGAGAACCGCTTGTGTCGACGTCCGGCCTCATGTCGGTTTCCATAAGTGGATGGATCTCCAGAGAGACTTCATAGCCGTGCTAGATAGGAAGAATCTCTCCGAGGCGGCGAGCAAGGTTCGCAGGCACCTGTGGATGAACGACCCGGTAGATGCACTCGATGGGACGGAATTCCCCGGCAGGGTGTCGGAGGATGTCGAGCGCGACTCTACGAATCAGTTGGGAACATATCTAGAAGCGTACGAAGCCGAGTTCAGAATGCTTCAGAAGTCCAAGCGAGCAATGGCGTTCGGCCCCCAGGACCGCCAGGGCTTTTCATCGACCAGATCTCTCAACGACGATCGGACCATCTCCGCCCCAGCTGTTGAGCGTTCACTAGCAGGGGCCATCGAGGAACACGCAGAAGTTCAGCGCGGCGCGAGCCGACCCAGATACCTTATCTGAAGGTAATCATGAGCATTTGGGGCTGATTGAGACTCTTCACAACTTGAGGGAGAAATTCTGGGAAGGAGGCCGGAAGTGGCTTCAGGAGAATCTTGAGGATAAGCGACAAAAAGCGAGAAGAATTTTATTCAGTTCCAAAGCACGAACGTTAGAGATTTAGCAGCAATAAGGCTGGTCTCTTCCCGGAAACTGTTTCTAGAGTGGCTATCACAACATCCCGCAATGTTTGACGCGGTTTGGACGAACATCAAAGAACATTATAACCCACCATTGTGATGCCACGAGACGACCTGAGACTTTCAAAGGTCAAGGATAGAGACAAGCGGCACCCATACCGCACCACTCGCTCTCCAGACCACCCTCATTCGGGTGCTGGGATATCAACGTAGTCGGTGTCCGTTTCCAAACCCTTTTCCCACCATGCCATTATTTTCTTTGTGAACCCTAAATCTTCTTCAGCTTGTCCGCAGACAATGACTCGATGACATTCATGCCTTTGCCGCGCAGGTCGAGGTATGTCTGACCAGCACCCGCATCGTGCGGTCTGGGCCACCGTTAAAAGATCTTCAGGATCTTATTCCACCTGCTCTTTGCTATAGCCGTTGCCTCTTCAACCTTGTCTCTAATTTCAGGGTCATCGTTGATTCGACTCGGAGGGATTTGCTTGGTGAACTGTTCGGCCCACTCCTCGTCAAAGTTCCTGGTCAGGTTCCCGATGAGTTTTCTGTGGCACTTCCCGCAAGCGAGATGGATCCTCTTTGGCGCTTCCGTCCAGATGGGTGGTTTGAAGGTGCATTTGAGTGCTTCTCTGCCGCATGGCTCTCTGAGCGCCGGGCAGAGGTATGGCTGCCCTTGAACGCCTGTTGCGTTGCAGGGAGGGGTACTGCCCTGGCAGTAGAATATTGTGTGATAATACCAGATACACATGTTGTTGCGAGGCGTTTTTAGGTGACAGGGCTTTGACTATGACCTTTGATGGCGAGTCAAATCTTCCTGGTGTATGTCCCCGTGGAAGATTAGTTCATTCTCGAAGATCAAGGAAATGGAATGTTGAAAGTCTGGATTCCATGGCATGCTAATTCTACGACTTGGGACGGCAGCCCTAAGACCAGACCCCTGTATACGGACCACCCCTGCATCCAAACCACTATTTACATACTTAACATCCACACCACCCACCAACTTCAAACCACCACTACTACTCCAAAAAAGGAGGTATTTCAATACAGTCTTCTGCTTCAGATAGCTCAGTTAATGAAGAATCCGATGATTTATCGAGATCCCTCCCTGCAACCAATTAGGCACACCTAACCTCCACGATTAAAGCAAACGATAAATTTGGATCAAGCTGCACCTTCCTACGCCGTGTGGTCGTAATCAGGCATAGCGCATCTTCCAGGGCCTTAACTTTACACTCAGCTTACGCCAGTTCAAAGGTCTGCTCATCAAAGGCCTTTTCTACCTTCCTTTACCATACACGGTCACGTAGAGATGGCTTAACTAAGGCTAGGAATTTCCTCCCTTAATCCCTTAACTCCCTCACCTTCCTAAGGGTCTTCCAGACCGTCTCGATACCCTCATCGGTATCCAGAATGGGCTCCTTAACTGCCAGGGCCTCCAGAGTTACTGGGGGAAGCTTAGTAAGCTGTGTAGAGTTGGAATTTTTGAGGAGTTGTCTGCTACTCAGGGGCTTCCTCACGCTAACTGGCTATAACCCTGTTACCTTCCATCCTGCCTTGATGTCTAACTGCGACAACGCCTTAGACCGCGCCCAGTAGTAGGTATTTAAGAAGGCACGTTTCCCAGCCACAGAGTCCTCGTAAAAGCTGATTTCAAGGATCTTATAGATCCTAGACCGGTAGTACTGCTTAAGAGGGCCAAAAATCGAGAGATCGAGAGGTTAGAGTACGTAGGAGTGTGACGACCTTGCAGGTCGTCACCAGGACCGGAACGGCCCAACGAGAACCCCGCACGAAGAACAGTGCGGAGAACCGTGGCACACGGTTCTGGGCACTGTGACTCCAGCCAATCGCGTGTTGTTCACTCTGATCTACTGTGACACGGTAAACCACGGATGGGTGTGGTTGTGGCGTGGAACAGAGATGTGGCCCTGTGGACACTGAATAATTCTATTCTAAACATAATAATTGACTATGGCCTTGAAGGTCCTTAGCCTTTGAAAATACAATCTGGGTCTGATGATCTATTTAACACCTCGGTCCCTCCGGAACTAAGGTTCCATGATGTTCCATTCTGAACCAGTGGCTTACACTAGTGCAACCTGCCTGGTAGAAGACTGAGTCACCGTAACTCCGTCACGGTCTGTGGAACACAAAACAGAGCGGTTTTCTGGCCGTTCGGCAAAAGAGTGATGGAATTGCTTATTCTAGATAAAAAGGAGAGGGAGGCAGAGAGCCAGTAATATAGTGGTGGAAGGTGGCGAGTCACGTGGCCAACCAGGTGACCATATTGTATCACACGGTCTGATGAGCTGATGCCTAGACTGAACCTTGACAAGCTCCACACATGGTATGGCTAAGGTGTCAGGGGCGTTCAGCGTGTGACATCTACACTAAGGGTGAGTAAGCACAGGTTGCTCACTCTGATCTGCGCTAAGGGTGAGTGAGCACGGTACAAAAGTACCTCTTAGATAATTAGTATAGATAGCCATCATCGTGACCACGATGAGCGTAAGGACTCCTGTCCCTCACGCTAGTATTACATTGTTCATTTGTGTCCTACTGTTCAGACTCACCTCTGTGCATTATAGTGACAACGACCTTCAGTGACAGTGTACCCTCTCGTCTAGGAGTGCTAGCTCAACAAGCCGTCTTCAGAACGCCCCTAGCCTTTGGCGTCCTGCCATACGCTCTGTCTTAACCTGACCAGTCCTCAGGGTCTGTGCCAGGTGCAGGTCGTAACAAAAACCCAGTGTTTTCGGCCATTTGGAGGGGGTGTCATCGCGAGTACTTCTTCCAGTGTAGGATTTCCCTCAAGCGCTTTAGACGGAATAATATTAGCTAGCCAGAAGAGCATTGGTTGCGCATATAAAGGTGGTGTGCCAAGTCTTGACGATAGTTCTTCAGGCATTATATGTTCCGGCCTAAGTTAAAGGTTAACGGACAACTGACTATTTGGAACTGTATATAACTCACTGATTAATATCCTTTTCTTTGCATTCTCTTCTTCGAACCTTTAGTTTGAGCTTCGGTTCGCCATCATTCCATCCGACAAGAAGGACAAAATCCTATCGTAATCAGCTTAAGTCGGTCACGGCCCTAATATATGTCTTACTTTATATTTTGCCTGACACAATTCCTGAAGGCGGGCCGAGCTGAAGCAGTGTATATTCAGTAGGTTGGCGTTATCTATACGGCATCCTTTATGCATATACTTGTAATGGTCCTTGAACTACAGCTGCTCTTGCAAGATGACGTAGTTCTCAATCGTTAGAAACGCCTGGTCTCGGTGGAGCTCCTTCAAGCCGAGTTTTTGAGCCAGTGGTCCTTAGATGTACTGTATTAGTTAGCATATTAGCTCATCATTAGCACTAATAATACAGGCTGTTCTTCTACTTACTGGTGCAATCGACCGCTTAACATCCAAGGGTATCTCCAGATTGTAATGTCGCTCCCACGCATTGTAAAATCGGCGTATTGAAACTCGCAAGCTGGAGGGAGTTGGTAGTGCATTGTTGGGTTCTCTGGAACCCTAACCCTGGGAAGTGGAGCGCACGGCGGGATCCGCGCAGCCGCGCAGCGGCTGGCTCCGCAGATCCACGCAGCTACGACGCCCAGTCTCCATAACAAACCTCGTACGGATTATTCCAACAGCTCATTTCGCAAGCGAGGCGGCCAGTGCACTTCGTGCACAGGCCACCTCCGCGCATATAATAACACGGCTTCCGCTCTTCAAGATAGAAAGAATAAAAAGCACTCTTGCGCACACTTCTTCCACCACTACGTGACTCCACCGTGTTCTCCAACATGCATCCTCTTCATCAAGCTTGCCTTTCATGCCGAGGCCTAGAGTTTCGGCAAAATGCTTCATCACCTGCATATCCCGAGGATCGGAAGGCCCATATTTGTTTACATATCTAAGGAGCGTTAAATCTTGGTGTTGATAATGTGCGCGCTATTGACTTACGAATGCCACACTACAAGTATTCGTGAATAGTCGCTTTTGCTCTTGGGCCTTAGATTTCTTCGAACTGCTTGAGGGCTGATCTCGGAGCGGTCCGCTGTACAGTAAGGCCTCTCCTCTCGGCCCGCCTAATGACGGTATGTAAGAAAATACCCCCCACACACGCACCCCACACACGCACCCCACACACGCATACCCCTAGCACATCACCGCATTATATTTAGACCACGGCCCTCGCCCACCTCTCGGCTCAAGCCAGGTTGACATCTTGCACCTTTGCCAGTTCTTGCTCGCTGCCACCATTGTGACCACCTTGATCAGGCGTACTTGCCCTTCCTTACACGGTCTCTGCTGAATTTGACGTCTTAGATTCCAGCTCCATACTGAATCTTAGCGTTTTGTCGCGGTATATTGATGAATTCAGGATTGAATGAAAGCAGGAGTGCTTGTAGGAGGTGTAAGAGCGAGACTTGGAGAGCAGAGGCTGACTTAATGTCTCTTGAGGCCAGATGAGTAACACGAAAATGTAAGAGGAAAGTCAAGGCTGCTAATTTTTGAAAGTGGGACGCATTATGGCCATTTTTACGGAGTATATATGGGACTAATTCTGGGCTCACTCGGCTAGAGTTGAAGCAGTTAAGCGTGCTGCGGCGCAGCCTGCCGGAAACGGTAATTAGGGTGAGCAAGGGTGAGCCAGCCTGAGCGAATCCTGAGCAGGGACTGAGGCGAGCCTGAGCTAGGGTGAGCAGCGTCACGTGGGTTCGGTACGAAAAAGGAATTTTTGTGAGCCGAGATTCGTCTCACATAACAGTAGTACGGAATCGGCCGTCGAGATGGACAAAGTCGTGGCTGCTATCCGTCATATTTGGAGTCTCCCTCTCCAGCCACAGGCAAAAATCGGTCCACTGGGGGGGATAACCCTACGGATTGGTTTTTCGGCAATTGCTTTAGTCGGAGCTTCGAGACTACCGACGATCTCCAGGATTGGATCAACAAGCAGTTGGAGGATGACGGACATGAAGAGAGAGTCGAGCTTCCCTACGAGCGTCATATCTACCACGGCAATCTACGTCGCGGCAATATTCTCTAGGGTCCGCAAGGAGTTACCATTATCAACTGGGAAATGTCGGGAATTTACCCCCTTGCGTTCGAGGAGTACGGCACCTTCCGTAATTATACTCGTCGTTCTACAGGGTTTGCGCGCTGTCTTCATAGGGAGCTCTTCGGCCCGGGATTAACAGAGAACATGTTGCCAATTCACAAGGTCGCCATTATCAACATGGTCGGCTCTTGTCGTCCACGCACCCTCCAACTGCCAGACTACTCATAGCTATGCTCGAGGCTGATGAGGTAGATCCAGTCCGACTTCCTTGGCTCACGGCGGCCAAATGAAGGTGAGGGTCGTGGATTGTAGTCCACAGACGAGACGGAAGGCCTCTGCATCGCAAATAGGAGTTGCGACACCAAGGTTGACAAGTAGGACTAGCTGAGAACAGTCTCAGTTCCTTTAATCTCAAAACCCACCATTCTCGCGTATTCGCAGTAACCACCTGTCCGTAGGCCGACGATGACAGTCCCTTGGCGCAACGATCACAGCACCAGTGTGGCTCGGGGATGAGCCGGAGGCTGGAAGTGAAGATGAAAGTGGTGTAAAAGACAACGGAGCCGAAAGACGGGATGGGTACGATTGATAGCGGCCTGTACTGCTGCGTACTTCGTCGCCGTGTAATCTCCGATACGCTCTCGTCTGATTCACGGCACTGGGCTAACGGCCTCGTACCGAGACTAGCCGGAGTTCAGTTGTCCCATCTCATCCTCTCCAGCCAGCAATCTCCGGTACTACCTCCCGAACTGCAGTTATTTAAGAGCGAACCCAACCTTCCCGTCCTCCTTCGCCTCTCCTGTCCTCTCCTCTCTCCTCTCCTCACAGGCCCAATTACGTTAGCATTCCTCGATTGTCGCTCTGTACGTATTATCCTTCATGTTTAACTGTCAGGCAGGGGCTGAATTAAAGTCCAACTACCTAGTACCACCAAGGCTACCGACGTAGGCGTCGTCTCCCATGCCAAAGTGCTCGTCTTCCATCTTTGCCACAGTCAAAGGGTCTTTGCCCATCTTGGCGATCTGTTCCCTGGTAATGGGATGGGCGCAGCAATTTCCCAATAGTCCCAAATGGCATCGGCGTCGGGATTGGGCAGTTCTCGTGAAATGGAAGGATGTTTTGATGGGAAGAAAGTCCCGTTGACCATGAAATCATACATTCCCAAGTCAACAAGGTCGTTGATTGGGCCTAATGCTGGTCAGAAATCAGAACCGCAAGATTCGAGGAGACATGGAGTCAAACTTGTTGTAAGTCGAGGTTCGTCGAAGTTCGGGGTTTAGGACCAAATGTTGCTCGTAGAACCGGATGCCAAGTAGAGCTGAACAAGTGATGAACAATACAAAGTTGAGTAAGACAAAGAGCTCGGTGAGTCCGAAATTCTCCAGCAAGGGTAGGCGCTTGGAAGAGCGGCTGCTTCTTGGACGCTTGCTTCCCAGAAGAGTGTGATTCGAGCCGCAGTCTGTCTCGCCATCTGAGTTTGTGGCTGCTTCGTCCCCGGCTTTTGGTGACACATGCAGGGCTTCGTATGCCACCTTTGGCGAGTATTGTCAATCTTCTGTTGGTAGAAAACTAGGATTGGAAGAAGCACGGACAGTTCAGTTTCAAATGCCGGAGTGAAAGGCTAGGGCTAAATGACCGAAGGCCCAAGCCATAGCAATAATATATTCAACGGCGGGAAATAAGGAGCATTCCTAACCATCAGGATAAAAGCTCTTGAATTATTCTAACTATCGGGACAAAAGGTCCTGAGCCATTCAAAGTCTAAAACTGGGCCAAGTTTGTATATTGAGGCCATGCTGAAATATGCCAGTGTAACCAGCTGTATTGTCGGCACCGAACCATGCCAGAAGGCACGGTTGGTAGGCCTTAGTCTACTTCGCTGTTGGAGAGTTAGTCCTGCTTTGGATCAAGGACGCGTCACTTCCAAGGCATCTATCTCGTCCACGCCGTAATATGCTTGTGTAACCAACAGGGATGTTGACATGATCCCGTCGCCAGCAGCCTTGGACGGCAGTTAGTTAGGCCACCAATTTTTGGAGTAAACTTCCTGCTGTGGTGCGGAAGTGAACATGAAGGCTGCGAGTTCAGTTAAATCCTCATAATACACGAAAACGGTTATAAAGCAGAGACTTCCTCGTCCCGAGTGACGTCTGCTGAAACTCCTTCATACGCCATACATCAGCCCTCACTCTTCATTCATTCTCTTCTTCCAGAGTTTTCTTCGATCGAGTTTGTAGAACTCAAATATTCTCGACAAGCCATCCACCATACTCATCCAATACATCACAGTGGCCCTCATGGCAAGCCTTACCTTTGCGCTGACTGCCCCCGTCGCGGTCAGACTCTCCAGCTTCTGTTTTCTAAAGAAAAAAAACGTTTCGATAAGACCACGGATATTTTGACTCACAGATTTGACAGGGCGTGGCGTACGCGGGCAAGCGCGACCTTGAGGCTCTCTACCGCATTAGCAGGCAGTTGGCAGCTGAGGATGAGACGGTGGAGGGCTCGAATGCCTGATTATCAGAGAGCTAGTAAGTGAGTCCAAGGACTCACGACAAAAAAGATCCGTCTAGCTCTTTACGGGAAGCGTGAAGGAGAAGAAAGCGCGCGCTGTCGTGATGAGTTCATTGCGTTCCTGTTGTGGGGCCAGGGATATCCAAGGAAAGTGACTTTTCATTCATTACATTCGTTTGGCTTCATTTTCATAGCTATGGGGCACTGGGATTATACGCTCTCGACCGCATTGCTGTTAGTCCTACTGAAAGTAACAGAGGTATCCATTCGCTTATATTCCGACTGACTAAAGTCAGACAATGATTGAGCACCTGTAGTAACAAGTGATCTTTGCGGGGCACCCTGCCGGGGGGGAGGCGTCGGCATCATGATACCCATTGGGCAAAAGGTGAATCGTGATGATCGATTCTTACCGATGCTTCCCAACCGCCTCGGCGATGCCTTTCGAGAATCTGGCCACACCACAGATGCTGAGCAGTTGCAAGCCGTTTTAAGAGGCTCTGGGAGCATTCGTGTCTATACTAGCGATAAAGAGCCGAGAGTCTTTCCTGAGGGAGTCATGTTTTAATGCTCTAATGAGAATGGTACCTCGAAGGGCTGTGTGGTTTGGCTACACAGAGAATCTAGCGACATAAGGTGTGGGGAGGAATATCCGGAGATGGATTCTGATGAGGACGACGAGATGTTGGACGAGGA
>Ga0247780_1000305_pt1 | contig 49338 bp, 51 predicted proteins | sample UWRJL079202R5_FD_179927 | JGI IMG/M metagenome (GOLD analysis project Ga0247780, IMG submission 179927) | Plant litter microbial communities from Arlington Agricultural Research Station in Wisconsin, United States - UWRJ-L079-202R-5 | ecosystem: Environmental > Terrestrial > Plant litter >...
GGGGAGGAAGGGGGGGGGGTTGTTTGGGCCGAGGCGGAGGAGGGTAGGGCTTCGCGGGGGTTCAGGGGGGGTTGTGGCTTGTTGATAGAGGACGTAGAATAGGGCGGTGGCTGCGATAGAAAACAATACCCCTTTTCGGTGGCGGATGGCCACGCGGGCGACGGGCGGCACGCCGGGGAACATGTTTCGCCTGGCAGAGATGAGTCCCACTTTGAAATGATGCGTTGACAGCTGCTTGGAGGTCAGTGAATCAAGGTGAGGTTGTAAGCATTTGATCAAGACGGGGCAAAGGCTCAGCTGGCGAGCATAGCCTGGGTAACATCCCAGCACCGAGCCCTCTCACCTCCAACTTGACCTACTCAACAAACACAAGCCCACAGCTATACATACCTATCGAATAATATCCCGCAGACGTTAACTAACAATACTGGCAGTGAAGTGAAGTCAAATTAGTGTAGATATTGGTAGGTGTTGGAGCTCGTCCACAGTCGTGGCGTTACTCCCGTTTGTTTCAAATCATCCGTGAAGACATAACACAAGATGTCCCCACCCGTCTTCTAGACGAAATTACGTACAACGATCGTTGTCTCCCCTGAATATCGACACCCAAAGAGAAACAATAGCCCACACGCTCCAGAAAGTCATCGAGTAGCAAATGAAGACAATAGCTCATGCGCCCCTTAACCCCCCAAAACCCATCAAAACAAAAACGGATCCTAAATCATAGCTACAGCACGCATCCAGCCCAGAGCAAACACCAAACATACCTAGGTAATCGCCCAGCCGCCATCAACACCCATCAACACCGCCATCAACACCGCCATCAACACCAAAACAACCCAGCCCCAGTCTCCCCCACACGCCCAAGCTGTATATCCAACTCCAAGTCCAAATCATCTAGAATCCCACCCGTCGAAGTCCTCCCACTCCTCCCGCATGCGGCTCAATCGGCGGCGCAACCTTCCAACTCCTCATCCGTCCCTCCACCGTCTCATCATCATCCACAATAACCACTACCCACACCCCCACGGCGCCATTGCTCCCTACCAGCGGCGTGCAGTGAATCCACCTGGCCTCCCCTCGCGATCAAGCTTGCCCACTCAGCGAATCCTCGCCGTGGCGACGGTGCCGTCCTCAAAGGCGCGGGTGGGTTCCTCTTTGACGTGTTCGGAGCCGCCGATGCGCGAGAGGAAGGGGGTCTGCAGTATGCCTGGGATGCGCAGCGGGGGAGAGGTGAAGAGATGCGGAGGCTGGGGTAGGGGCGCACGAGGAGGTAGTTCTCGTAGGCACCGGCGAGGCGGCCGCCAGCAAGGTTGTCGGGGAAGGGGCCGGGGTGGTGGGGCTGGTGGTGGGCGGAGTCTTGGATGACGATGCGCGGTTTTTTGGTTCAGTTGGAGATGGCTTCGTCGTGGTCGACGTTCTCGTGGAGGCGGCGCATGGTGCCGCCGTGGTTGCGGACGGTTTCGATCTCCTCGGCGCTGAAGAGCTCGCTTAGGGAGCGGAGTGGGTCGTCTTTAAGGGGGTTAGGTTCGGAGAGGGAGAGGGGAGAAGGGATGTCTTGTCAGTTTATGAGGGTCTGTAAGGCGTAGAGACCGGCACAATCTTTCGCGAGGCCGGAGACGTCGATCTGAGCGCCTATCATGTATCGTGTAGCACCGCGACTGTCGAGGAGCGGCGCACACATTAGGAGGTTCATGAAGGGGGAGCCGTCCCTGCGGTAGTTGAGAACGGTTTCGCAGTACTCCTTGCCTGAGGTTAGCCTTCTCCGCAGACGCTCGATACTCGCGGCACTGGTCATTGGGCCTTGGAGAAACCGGCAATTTCGGCCGAGGGCGTGGTCTCGTCCGTATTGTGTGGTGCGATAGAACTCTGACAGGGTTAGTCTTATATGCAAAGAGATGACTGTCTGGAAAGTGTGACGGGTTCTTGTTCCGGCCTAAGCTCTGAGAAGAATGCACGAAACGTACCTTCCGAGGCAAAAACGATTGGATTGTCCTCACGAGTAGGATCTGTCAGACAGAAAACTTCTGCGAGACCTTCCGAAATCTGTCGTAGATGTGCTGAGAGCGTCCCTGTAATCCGTTTTCTTATTGAGAGACTCGCCATACGAATCCAAGTGTGGGTGATGAAGGCAGGGAGCTCCTCACAGACGAGTGCCTCGAACGCCTGATCGGGCTTTTCAAAGAGCACCTTGTTGGCCGTCCACTCGATTGGTGATGTGCTGAAACTGAGATCTTCCAGGGGCCCTAGGGCCGCCATGACACTATTGGCATAGTCGATTGCTTTCAGCGCCTTGACAGCATCGAGGTAGTATGCCAGCAGCGGAACTGAGGCTGTACGTGAGGTCCGAATGAAACTGGTAAACTGCTGCAAGTCGAATGGGCTGGCAAAGATGGCCTCCAAATGCTCGCGCGAGAAGAGTTGTTGGGATATTTTTTTAAGCGAGTAGAGGTTCCCGGAGCTTGATACGGGCGCAATGAGATCAAAGCTGCTCGGATCGAGCTCTCCCTCATTCGGGGGTTCAAGCCCATCAATATCGCCCTCTCTTGCCTGGAGAGGGTATAGAGAGCTTGTTTGTCTGATAGGTTGACGCAGCAGAACTTGGCCGGATCGCGAGCGTAAACTCGAGGTACCCGTGTAGGTGAATATGTCAAACGACAACGAGTGTGAGGGAACTCTGGGGGATTTCGACCTGCGTAATCCATCCTCCACATCTGATGTGTTGCTGCAGACGTGTTAATGCCGACAAACCTGAGGGACTGGAGTCAAATTGCACCCACCCTTCCTCATTCTTGAGGGGAATCGGGCTGAATGTCCGGGGCTGTGTGGTGCGCAGCTCATGATCCATACTGAGAACCTGGTCAACAGTAATGGGTCGGGGTAATACTCGAGGAGCGCCTTGTCCTTCCCGTCCGCCTGCATGTACTCTTGATGAACTTCGAGGGGGGATGTCGGGAGTCCAGAGAGGACTGGCGACGACTTGGTCGCCCTCTTCAGACACGAGTTGGCTGCCCATGTTGCTCGGCCAGCAAATAGTGAGGTGTGGCGAGATCACCAGAATGGTCGGGGGATCCTTTTTCTTGTTGTCCCCGCCAGATGTTTGCACCAGAGGCCGGGCGAACAACCCCCAACAGCACCATGGCGCCCAACAAGCTCGCAAGGGTGCATTAGCTCGTCCCGCGGCGCCGGATGCCGAAGAACCGTTGCAATGGTCATCGCCGCGCCGTTGGTAGTTGGCAAAGCAAAACGTGGCCAACATAGCTTGAACTTTCTTCTCCTCCCCGATCTTCATGACATCTCTGCAGCGAGTGAGTCTTGGCCGAGCCGGGCCCGGGGGCTGCCAGGAACAGTATATCCCAGCTAATGGAGTGGCAGGTCAACTATCAAAGCGTGAATGCCCTCGTTAGGAGGTTCAAGTGTTCTTCTGAATAAAGGATCGCGCCGAGTCCAATGCGCAAAAGGAGTTCCTATCGTGTCATCAACCTCTCAATCTCCTCCTGAAATGCATTGCCGCACTCTTGGAAGCATATTGCAATGCAGCCAAGGCCTCCTGAGGATGCGATATGGCCTGTTGGCATCAAAAGCCACGACCCGCCTTGGTACTAAGAGGCGTCTTGAGCGCTGGCTCACATGGCCCCTTTTTCAAAGCTTTCGTGGCGATTGGTAAATAATACCTGCCCTTCTCCCCATCTGGATGCCATAAGAGACTCGGGCATGGCGCAAAGAATAAATGCCGTTGGGAGCTAAGTAACGGTCGCAAAATAGCATACCGACCTAGCCTCGGGGTAACTTGAGTCGGCGAACTACAGCACGACTTTCTTGACGACGATGACCATTGCCCCGGCTGAGATGAAAATACCTGCAAGTCGCATTGGCCCCTCCTCGCCTTGCTCTGAGGGAGAGTGGTCGAGTATGATGCCCGCAATGTCATCCAGTAGATTCACGCTGTTCTTGGAGGTGTGGTGTGGTGCAGATGTTTTCTGGAAGCTGTTGTGTCACCCCAAGACCATTGGGGAGGCCACGCCAATCATTTCCGCCAAGATGGAGGTGAGGTTAGGTTAAGGGCTGCATCCTGGAATGCTCTTTCCTCTTCTTGGCGAGCCCAGCTCCTCCTCTGCCGACGGCAGATCGCTCCACGGCGCCGTTCGAAAAGCCGGAGCAGAGCTCCATCCCCGAACCCTGCACCGGAGCTTTGGGCAGCCTTCAACAAACAGACGCAGATTTGTCCTCTGACAGCGGAATCTCCCGCGGATGAAGAGTACGCAGGAAATACTACGTCTTCCTGTGCAGCCGTGGTACGGCAAGCAGAGGGTACCTACCTTGTGCATCCGCTGGAAGGAGGTTGTATGAGCAGGGAGCTGCACAACTTAAGTCTAGATTCGGTTAGGCCTAAGTTAAATGGGAAAACACGAACCACACGCGCGGAGCGACGCTGAACACGTCTAACGTGGACTGGCCTTGGCTGCGGGGCTCTGGGTGCCCCTGAATTCGGGCCCGCGAATCATCTCAGCCAGTCGGTGCTTTTGGAGCGCGACCGCCGCAAGACACCAAAACAACAACAACCCCAGATTTGGCGAACGGGAAGGGGCACTCCCTGGACCGGCGCAGCGCGGCGGGCCCTCATGCGGGCCGACGTGGGCTCCTCAAAAACAAACATCGCGAAAACCGCCCTGCTCTCCACCCTTTGACTCTTTGCCCCCTTGCGCGCAAGAGGCCTGCGGTTTCGCCGCTCTTGTTTACGGAGGTTCAAATGAGAAGTGAGCCCTGCCGCCGCCATAGCTTTTATTCTGCATCGCGTCCCCACCAGGGAAGCGAGTTTTGGCAGAGGGTTGGGTGGTCTGTTGCAGGATCAATTCGCTGTCGCTGCTGTTCGTCAACGTCGGCATTTAGTCCTCTTAAGAACAGTGTGGGTTGAGTTAATATGATGCCAACCTCCCATAATAAACAGCGACGCATACTTGGAGGTCACGGTAGATGCCCATAGGGAGCCAGTGCGCGTGAGGAATGAGAGAGACCTATCCACAGAGCTGATACCGCCATGACGGCATCGGCTGCGTAGAAAATGGGCGGCAGACCGAAATCTAGAGCTGAGATCCCGGCTATCGGGCAGCAGGTATGAGGCGCCATCCATTGCATTGTCAAGGGCGGCGGGGACAGCAACGCGGGAAGCTTTGTCAAAGAGCGTGGGTGTGGGTTAGGCGCCGCTGCTGGTTTCACTGCCAGAGGCGCGCTTCGCAGGCCGCTCCTGGCTAGGAGTGCAGGGGCTGGGAGCGTTGGTGTTTTGAGTGGACTGTGCATCTGGCAAGGGTCGTGCGCCCGGCTAATCAACGGCTTAGCGCGACAGGTCAGCCCGTCACCCGTCGCCGCGACCTGCACGGCGAACTCACCTGCACCTCACGTCGCTCCGTTGCCCGTCCTCCAACCTCCATCCTCTAGCACCTCACCTCCGAGCGACCTTCGAATCAATCATCCCCGGCCCCGATTCCCTCCCAGCGACCGACTCTGCCGCCCAGCAGCGATTTTTGGAATTGCTCAGATTATCGAGCAGCGCGATATTTTATTTGCGAGCCGCTGTCACCGCTGCACAGCTCCGTCGCCCCGCCGCCGATTTGTTGTTGACGCCGTCCTGCCACAACCGCCGCCGCAATTTCGACTTCTATCAAATACGAAACGCCGCTACGAACACCTCGCTCGACCCTTTCATGGAGATAGCTGCCTTAGGCGACCGTTATCCCGAAAGTTCACACCATATTTTGCTCTCGCCGATTGCACACCGTCGTGGTCAGCCCTACGATCGCATTGCAGGGCCTCACGCAAAACCAAAGTGTAGCGGTTCAGGAAGCCACCAGTTTCATTCGCTTCTGTATCTAGGTACAGATATTTAATTGCCGGCCTGTTGCTTCGAAGAAGCGATGGGCATAAACGGCGATCTTTCGGGCGGAGCTGGTCTCTCGGCGGCTCTCAAGCGGCCAATTGAGCCTAACAGTGCGGTGTCGACCCCGAGGACGTCCACGCCTCCGCCACAATCGGAACGTCTACGTCTGGAGCCCAGGCAAGACAGTGGTCGGAATGGAAGACTGAGTTCGAGGCCCGATTTGGGTCGCCATAGTGGCTTTGACGCAGATGCGGTGGATATCGCTCTGCGGCGGGAGATGAGTCGTGGTAACCGGGAGAGCACACCAGGCGCGAGTCCGCACCGGAAGCGTCAGAGGATAAATGGTGATCGGTTAGTTAAATCCGCGAGCGGGCGAGCAGTGCGTTTGTGATACTAATTCCGAGAGCAGATTCATTCCCACCAGATCTGGTCAGGATTTGCAAGCCAGTTTCAGTCTGCTGCACGAGGATGGCTCTCCCGCAACGCCATCAAGGCAGAAAAAGAGAACCCCGCATGGCGAACTTCATTTTCAAAGAAGTAAGTTTGGACATCATCGAACTTATCTTAACCAGAGACTGACCGCGCTACAGCTGAGGAGGCTAACAGGACTTTCTCGACGCTGTTGCGGGCGGAGCTATTTGAGAACTCCATCCCACAAGCAGCAGCAACAAGCTTGAGCCCTGATCGTGGGAGGCCTGGCTCACACGGTGGCCATGCCATTGACGGAACGAGATCTCACACACCACCGAACAATGGCCCGGTATCATCACTCCCTTCGACGCTAACACCCTCAACGCCGCACAAAAACTTGTTTTCGTATGTATCCCCACGACATCATACCAGCATCGCGGGGCACCCAACTCCTTCAAGAACGCCCCAAAGCCGACACGGTCCGAATTTGGACACCCGCTCCGAGGTTTATAGCTTGTCGCCCGTACGGTTCGGCAGCCAGCAGATGCTCCTAAGTCCCAGACGACAGCCGCGCGCTGTTAGCAAAGTTCCTTACAAAGTTCTGGACGCACCGGAGCTCGCGGACGATTTCTACTTGAATCTCGTGGATTGGGGAAGCGCCAACGTTTTGGGTGTCGGACTCGGGTCGAGCGTCTACATGTGGAACGCCCAGACCAGCCGTGTTAATAAGCTTTGCACGCTGGAGGATGACACCGTAACGAGTGTGTCTTGGATTCAGAAGGGTACACACATTGCTATTGGGACTGGGAAGGGCCTGGTGCAGATCTGGGACGCGGAGAAAGTCAGAAGGTTGAGAACTATGACTGGCCATACTGCTCGCGTGGGCTCACTTGCGTGGAACACCCATATTTTGACCTCCGGGTCACGGGATCGACTTATCTACCACCGCGATGTTCGGGCTCCCGACCAGTGGCTGAAGAAGTTAGTCGGACACAAGCAGGAGGTTTGCGGCCTGAAGTGGAACTGCGAGGATGGGCAGCTTGCCAGTGGCGGCAACGATAACAAGCTGATGGTTTGGGATAAGCTCTCGGACACACCGCTTTGGAAGTTTTCCGATCACACTGCGGCAGTGAAAGCAATCGCCTGGTCCCCCCATCAACGCGGTCTCCTGGCATCCGGAGGCGGAACGGCCGACAGGCGTATCATTTTCCACGACACACTTCGTGGGGTGGCGATCAATGAGATCGATACTGGAAGTCAAGTATGTAACTTGGCTTGGTCGAAGAACTCGAACGAGATAGTCTCGACGCATGGTTACAGTCAAAACCAGATCGTGGTCTGGAAATACCCATCTATGACGCAGGTGGCCAGCCTGACGGGTCACACATATCGAGTCCTGTACCTGGCGATGAGCCCAGACGGCCGAGTGGTCGTGACGGGGGCTGGCGACGAAACACTGAGGTTCTGGAATGTATTTGGGAAGAGACCGGGAGCGAGGGAAGACAGTGATGGGGGTGGGAGGCTCCAGGACTGGGGCGTTATCAGGTGAAGCGAGCAGCTGGAAGCGACAACGAGAAACAACACGACTTAATCTCCACTTTGCGGCGGCACACAATCGCATCTCAGCCAGCACATTTGTGAAACGGCAAGAAATCTCCGCTACGACCAGGAAAATCTGGAGGTGGATGAAAGACTCGGCGACGACGACACGAAACATGAAACCGAATACCCCAAACCGTAGCCCTCTGGTTACTTAATCCAAGGGTACGAAGGATTCGACACTTATCATTGCATTAGCGGGGGCATATGGGCCCGGGGGGGCGTTTTACGGCACATGTTTGATTATTTCTTGTGGGAGGCAAAGCGTCAATATGGCCTAGGTGGCATGCATGGCCGGGCATCTTAGAGGTGCTTCTGTGGGCATTGAGGCAGCGGTGTCTTCTGCCTTGGTGGTTTTTGGGAGGTGCTGGTTTATGGGATGGTGGTAACATTCCTCCGGCCAAGCCTGGGGTTGTCTATAGGCCCATACTTGACAAACTTGAGCATATGACGCGCCATTCACGAGTTTTTGTTCCGAGTTTTGTTTTGCGAGTTCCGTTGCGATGATTGTATTGACGAATATGCAAGACTGTATGTAAAAACATCGTTGGAAGTCCAGACAAATACCTGATGGATCGAAAGATCCGAACCAGGACCGTTTCCGTGGGACAAAACCATTGAATAGCTAACTTCTTATGTTTCTATCTCCTCGGTTCCACGACACCAATACAGAGCAACGAAGCACTCTCCCTCCCCACTGCCTAATTGCATAACTGAACCATAATAGCCAAGGGTATATGACATAACCAAGCAGGAGAAAAACAGGCACCTCCCAGCCAACCCGATACCAGCGAGTGTCCCACCTGGCCCCAGCGCAATGAACAATTCCAAGCATGCATGTCCTCCGGCCGCCTGAGTACGAGAAGCCCAAGCGCGGCAGCATAATGACCGAATTCCTTAGTGATGCTGACGGGTTGCGCCCAACCCGCCGACTGGCCCGTTCCGTTCCAAATATCAAACTCCATGCTCCAGGGGTAATATACCGAAATAGAAAAAGCCACCACGCAAACAAACTCAAAATCACATCCCAGGATCTAGAAACACCTTCCGCTCTCGCGCAATATCTCTCGCCCCGCCATCGCCATCCTCCATCTCGGCACCTGTTGCGGCCGCGGCCCTCTCGTCGTGCAAAAGAGAAATATTTTCAATGCTGCTCCCTACGCTACTCACGCTATCATCAATGCCTAAGCCTTCGGGCAGACCGGATTGTGGCGCCAGAGGGGGGCTGTGACCTTCGGTGCTGTGTTGCCACTTGGCAACCTCGGCCCTCATAGCCTCCATCTCCTTCTGAAAGCGCTTTCCAAAAACGTCAATGTAATAAGTGCTGCCATTATACACAGACCACGTGAAAACTGTCAGCAGGAACGTGGCCGACGCCCAGCGGCTGTAAAACCACAGAGGGCAGGGTAGCATGGTCAGCACCGCGTATGAGTATTGGATCAGCATGAAAGAAGGCTCCTGCAAGCTACTTGGCAGAGACAAGACAATCTTGCCGATCCATGCTTTGCTGTAAGATTTAAGCAGCCAAGTGAAAGAGGTTGGGCGGCCGGCGGCGATCTTCTCTCGCCGACGAATCGTGATGAAGAAGTAGTAGCTGAGCTGCCAGATAGCATAAGGGATGCTTGACCAAGCCAGCATAGATACAACGTTGCCGTACGCAGTCGGGGAGCCAGCGGGGGATGTCTTGATAGTCCAGATGGCGGGGAAGCGCTGGCGCTGGATCTCTGGGTCGATGAGATGCACAATGCAGTGTAGCGTCGCACACGGCATGATGTGGATGAAGAGAGACGTGACCTTGTCAAAGCTGTGGAAAACAAGCGAGTTCCGCCACATGATAATGGCGACAGCGTTGTTTCCAAAGGCGAGGCAAAAGACAGCGGTGAAGAGGCGTTTTGAGTTGGGGAAGACCCATATGCTCAAAAGAAGCAGAAAGTTGACGAAATAGCACAGGTCGGCAAGGAAGTAGTGGTAGCCACGTTTGTGGTACGTGTAGAAGCGAATCGGCATGAAGTAGAGCACCTGCGTCGTGAACCACAGATGAAACTTGTCGGGGTAACCCCCAATGAGGTACCCGCTGATGAAGATGTTGAGGACACCGAAGATGAACGAGATCTTCTCGCGGAAGGTGATGACCTTGGTATCGTTCCAACGCGAACCCAGCTTCTCCACGCTCTTACGCATCCGCTTCTTGTAACGCTCCAACTGCTCCTCGGCTGATGGTACACGCCTTCGCCATTCGTCAACCATGCGCTCGCGGGCCATCTGGCTCTTGTTTTTCAAGGCCTCGCGCGACTTCCGCACTTTCTCTGTCTGCGCCGAGATCCCCTTTTGAATCTTCTCCAACTGTTGGGGAAGAGCAAAGTTGTCGAGGAGATCAAGGACGGACAGTCGATCCAGCGGTGGGAAGGCGTCCCAATCTTCCTGGAACGAACTGCTTCCCGAGAAAGATGGATTTCTCGACAGTCCAGGGCTTTTTGGACTCGTAGGACCTAGCGTGGGAGTCTCGACCGCATTTTCCGGGACAGTAGTATCCAAAGGCGGCGTGCCACTTGGGTCAGGGGTCAAGACAGCTTCGCTGTCTGTGGATGCGGCCTCCGATGGTATTCGAATACGGCCAGGGGCCTCTCGTTCCGCCATTTTGAGACGATGGCAAGATTGACTGCAAGTGTGCAGGGGAGTTGTACTGCTAGTTTACGCGCCTTTGTGGGAGTGTTAGTATACCTACATCCAAAGTATAATTGAACGCGTGGTACTGTTCTCCACAGGATGTCGTCACTTGGCGGGTCGCGACTTACATGTAATGAGTTAGAGCTGAGGTGATCGCAAATCCTCGGTATTGCTGCCTACGTTCTCCTAAGAAAGTCCGTATAGATTTGACTCAGGGTAGTAGGATACCGATGGGAGAGGAGAATCCCATCAAGTCAAGATGAAGTTCGATGCCAGATTCGCAAACTGGACTTGGCCAACTGTCGCGGATCAAAAACGGAGCCGTGCTGAGTTAAACAGCTAGTTCGCGAGAAGATGGAAGATCGAGAATGATATAGGAGGGCCACCTGATCCCGTACGAGTGCGAAGTCGCTGTCAGGCACGATGTCGTTGTGGTGGTGCAAAAATGGGAGCTTGTGATTCAAAGACCAGGAAGTAGTTGGCTCGTGACGGGATGGGAACCTGGATGGGTGTTGACGTTGGTGCTGCAGCTAGAGCCCCACACCTGCCGCACAGCCCTGTAACTGGCTCAAGTCCAACCGTGTCCCGTTTCTCAGCTGCGACTGGACAGAACATCTTTTGAACCAAAGGTTCAGTCAGAGCCGAAACCGTTCATCAAGAAAGGCAGAGTTGTATTTTGAAAATATCTACGTACCTGCAAGTTATCTGAACCAGGCAATCGGTCATGCTTTCCCCAATGCCCCTCTTATATGCAGCAGAATGATCATAATTTCCTAGCCCATCCTTATCGAGCATGGACGAGTTCCCTAGCTTCACCCTTAATTAACCCTAACCCTGAAGAACCCCTGCTCAATTCCCGGCTGCAACGCTTCCCCCACCATTCTCTCCACCAGCTTGCGCCGCTTGGTAAATTTACGGATGGATCGCGAACAGGCACAGCGCAATCATTTCCGTTTGACGGGTGCGCATCACCAAACTTTCGGCCACATACAATCCCACGCGCGTTTTCCGGGTCCATGGTCACGCAAATACTCACTTCTCGTTGTTGATCGCGTAGATTTTCCCTTTTCACTGCCGTCCCGACGCGACATCCAGACCGAATACCCCTCCGCGTCAAGGAGCGGTCGCGACGATGGGGAAGCTCATCCGCCTCGAGCTTTTCAGTGCGCCTTAACCCCTCTTGATCGCATAGCAAGCAGCTGACGGCTATTTTCAGATTTCAAGTCCTACAAGGGCCATCATACCCTTTTGTTTGGCGATTCCTACTTTACGTCCATCATCGGCCCCAATGGCTCGGGCAAATCGAACTCGTGAGTCGCGCCCTTCAAATCGCGTCGGCGGCCCTCCCGTGTACTGACCGACGCGTTTCTGCCCCCAATGTAGGATGGATGCCATATCCTTCGTCCTGGGCATTAAATCCTCGCAGCTACGGTCGACTCACCTTCGCGACTTGGTATATCGCGGTCGGGTGATGAAGACGTCCAAGATCCAGGATGACGGGACTGCTGCGCCGACAACAAACGGTCATGCCAACGGCTTCGAAAACGGAGATGACGACGACACCTCGCAACGGGCCTCTAGGAACGACCCGAAAACAGCGTGGGTGATGGCGGTCTACGAAGACGATGCAGGAGACGAGCAAAAGTGGAAGCGGAGCATCACTAGTGGTGGATCTAGCGAGTACCGCATTAACGATCGAGTTGTCACGGCGCAACAGTACAATGAGGCCCTGGAGGCGGAGAACATTCTAATCAAGGCGAAAAACTTTCTAGTCTTCCAAGGAGACGTCGAAGCTATCGCTGCGCAGACACCTCAAGATCTGACGAGGCTCATCGAGCAGATCTCAGGAAGCTTGGAGTACAAGGCAGAATACGAACGGCTTGAGGCAGAGGCAGAGAAGGCTGCCGAAAACCAGAATTACCAGCTGGGTCGGAGGAGGGGCATCAATTCCGAAATCAAGCAGTACCAGGAGCAGAAGAAGGAGGCCGAAAACTTCCAGAAGAAAACGGAAGAGAGAGACGACGCCGTCATCACCCATATCCTTTGGAAGCTCTACCACTTCCAACGCGTGATGGACGAGTCGAGCGCCCAGATCCAGGAGCACCAGGAAAACCTCAAGGAGTTCCGCCGCAACGTCGCCGTTTTTGAGAAGAAACTCGAGGCTGCCCGGAAGGAACAGTCCGCTACTGGGCGAGAAGTTGGAAAAATCGACAAGGCCATCGGGGCGAAGGAGAAGAGCATAGAGGACCGCGAAAACAGCCTGGTTCCCATTGACGAGAAGATCACCCAAAGCACACAGAGCATGGCAAATCTGCGGAAGAAAATCGAAGCCATTTCCAAGGACCGCGATGATCAAATCGCCAACATCAAGAAGCTAGAAAAGGACGTCGCCACTGTGGAGAAAGCCCAGCAACATTTCGAGAAGCAGTGGAGTGAGACATTACGAAAACAGGGCAAGGAGCTCAGCGATGACGACCGTAAAGAGCTGACCAAGCTCCAGGCGGAAGCAATGAAGAAGTCTTCTGATAACCGCACAAAGCTTGACAACCTCACGCGTCAGTTGAAGAGCGACGAGGTGACCGTGAATAACCTGCAGGGAAAGATCGGGAACTTGGAGTCGACGGTTGCCAGCCTACGAAATGAAGTCGAGAATATCAAGAACCGCAGAGAACAATGCAAGGCCGAAGCCTCTCAGATAACCATCGAGATGGACGAGAAAAAGAAGAAGTACGATGAGGCGAGATCCTCCAGGACCCGGATCAACCAGGCGCGTACTGCGCTAGAGGAAAAGTTGCAGGAAGCTGCCACGAAGCTGGAGGCTGCGGAAAGTGGTCGGCGGCAGAACGAAAAGGAGGCTAGGACCCGAAATACTGTTGCCGAGCTGAAGCGGACTTATCCCGGCGTTCGTGGGCGTGTGGCTGAGCTCTGTAAGCCCAAGCAAAAGAAGTACGACGAGGCCATCATCATAGCGATGGGGCGGGAGTTCGACGCCGTCATCGTCGACACCGAGAAAACGGGCATGGACTGTGTCCAGCACCTCAAGGAACGGCGCATTGCTCCCCTGACTTTCATTCCACTCGACAATATCAAGGTCACCACAGGGAACTCGGCGGTAAAAGGCATTCCCGGGGCTCGTTTAACCATTGACACGATTGACTTTGATCCGTCCCTCGAACGCGCGATCGCATATGCTTGCGGGGGGTCAGTCGTTTGCGACTCTATCAACGTGGCCAAGGACATTGTTTACAACAAGAAAATCCAAGTCAAGGCCGTCAGCATTGAAGGTTCCGTAATTCACAAGGCTGGCACCATGACGGGTGGCCGCATGCCTGAGAACAAAGGGGGCAATCGCCGCTTCGAGGAACACGATATTCCGAACCTCCAAAAAATGGTTACCGACTGCCAGAACCAGATCAAGGATCTCTCCCGCTCCGACTCGCAACGGGGCACGGAGGAGACGTTGTATGATGAGATTAACAAACTACAACGGCGACTCCAGGTCCAGAACAGTGAGCTGAAGGCCTTCAAAAGGAACCAAGACGACAAGGAGAAGGAACTTGCACATCACGAGCGGCAACTTGAAGAGTATCAGCTCAAATTTGAAGACAGGAATGGCGAGCTGCAGCGTATACAGGCAACCGTCGGGAAGTTCCAAAAGGCGATCTCCGAAGTCGAGAACAAGATCTTTGGGGCGTTCTGCAAGAGGCTAGGGTATGAGGACATCAAGGCATATAATGCCCAGCAAGGGAGCCTCGACCAAGAGGCTGCTCAAAAACGCCAGGACTACAGAGTCCAGAAGGAAACGATCCAGAACAATCTGAAGTGGATGAAGTCGCAACTCGACAGTACCGAAAAGAGGGCCAAAGGGAATCAGGAAAATCTCGCCCGTATCAAGAACGACCTTGCGAAGTTTCAGCGAGACAAGTCCGACATCGAAAAGGCCCTGGGGGCTGACCAAGATGAGCTCAATGCCCTTCAGGATACTTTGGAGGAGTTGAGGGCTGAACATGCGGAAAAGGCAAAGAAGGTGGCAGAGGCGAAGCAAGAGCTGCAGAAGAGGAACAAGGACATCGACGGCAGGTTGAAGGAGATCAGTACCCTGGAGGCGACAGTGCAAAAGAACAGCGTCGGGAAACTGGCTCTACTGAGAAGGTGCAAGCTCGAGCAAATACAGATTCCCCTTAATGCGGGGTCTCTGGACAACATTCCCAACGAGGACGTGCTACTCCGCCAGGATCAAGACGCCATGGATCTGGATGGTGAAGATGAGGACGCCGAAGCCGAAATACTCGAAGCCGCCCTGGATGACTATGGCATCGAGATCGACTTTGATAATCTCGAGGAAGATCTCAGAAACGTAAGTCCCGCGCGACTTTTTGGGGGGTTAAAGCACGGGTTTGCTAACAGTGGTCACATAGGCCGAGGATGACGACGTTGAGGAGAAGCTGCAAGAAAAGATTTCGACCCTGACCGCTGAGCTGGAGAAGCTCAACCCCAACATGCGCGCCATCGAACGATTGGAGTCAGTCAAATCACGGCTCGAGTCGACTGAGAAGGAATTCGAGGATTCGCGAGCTGCACTCAAGGCCGCCCGCGACTCCTTCGCCCAGGTCAAGGAGAAGCGCTTCGAGCTCTTCAACAAGGCCTTCACGCACATCCACGAGCAAATCACACACGTCTACAAGGAGCTGACCCGCTCCGAAGCCTACCCCATCGGCGGCAAGGCCTACCTTGACATCGACGCGGACACAGATTCTCCCTATCTCGTCGGCATCAAGTACACCGCCATGCCGCCACTCAAGCGCTTCCGTGACATGGAGCATCTCTCGGGTGGCGAGAAGACTATGGCTGCCCTGGCCCTGCTGTTCGCCATCCACAGCTATCAGCCCAGTCCGTTCTTCGTGCTGGACGAGGTCGACGCTGCGCTTGACAATGCCAACGTCGAGAAGATCAAGAAGTACATCCGCGAGCATGCCGGGCCTGGCATGCAATTCATTGTCATCAGCCTAAAGGCCGGCCTATTCCAGGACAGTGAGAGCCTCGTAGGCGTTTACCGTGACCAGGACGTCAACAGCTCGAGGACGTTGACTTTAGATGTGAGTTTTTTTCTTCCATTGAAGTTCTACTTTGACCTTACAAATACTAATAATTCTCTCTCCACAGCTTCGAAAGTATGCTTAATGATTGTGTTATGGGACGACGAGTGGGCGAGTGACTGACGGAAGGGAAGCGGGCTGTTTGATATGAGCGGTAACGATGAATGCAAGTTTTCACGTGTACAGATCTAAACCCCCTCTTTTTATGCTTTGCAATAGGGTTACTTTTGGCAAGGTGAAGGCTCTTGATTTTCTCCCTCTATTTTGAGCGAGCAATTGTTCTTCATTCAATGTATTGATATAACAAGCTTCTATTTATTCTGGCTCGGCGGCACAGTCCTGAATTTATATTTGTTTCCGGGTATATCTATCTGTATGATGAGCGAGAAAGTAATCCCAGCAGGTCAGCTTTTCTATCCTTCCATCAAATCAATTGTCGTGCGGGGCCAGTGTTTCTTCATCCTTTTTGGTGTCCCAAGCTGTGTATTTGCTCTTCCAAAGCCACACGCTGCTTGTTACTTAGCTTAGGTATAGCTTCCGTCGGCTCTCCAAACAAATGGTTATTTCGCCGTCTGGTACTCTTCGCCTTGTTGTGATTGGTATCTCTCTCCAAAAACAGATAAGGCCATTGCCAGTCCCCAAGCTGCTACTCCCTTTCCCAGACGTCAGGCTGTTTGTGCTTGGAAGGTATCGCCAGTCTATTGGGATGTAGAGCTCATAATCTGGGATCTGAACAAGCATGATCTAAGCGCAAATGCTGAGGGCAAATGGTAACAACCGTCTTCCAGATATGCACCAGCTAGGCCATCGTCAACTTGCAGTTGTTCGTCGGCTCGGCGCTGTGCTTAATTGCTCCGTATTCAAGAACGCGGCGATCACATCACGTCCTCGAATTCGAGGTCATCCTCATCGTCATCGGCTTCCATCTTGATGTTTGCGGACTCAGGAACGTCGATATCGAGTCCGGCGTCGAGCGTTTCCAACTTAACCCTCTTAGCAGGTGCGCCGTCCTCATCGTCTTCATCGCCAGCAAACTTGGATTTGACCGGTACGGAGCTCTCAGTCATCCAGACTGGCAGAGCGTTTTCACGCGCCATGCGATCCTTCCGCTTTTTGCTTTCCAGGTTCTCCTGTTCGTCTGTACCGTCCGTGATAGTGACCGACATTGTCTTGGGACCTGTGTTGGCCATACCCTTGACGGCCGAGGGCTTGTTGAGCCCGGTGTCCACCGGGATACTAGCGAGCACTTCGTGTGTGGCCTCGCGCACGATGGGGCGCGCGACAGCTATCGCCTTGTCGAAGTTGCTCTCCGGTACGACGACCTTGTCAACCTCTTGTAGCATATCGGTCATGAACTTGAACTGGTTATTCATGCGCGACAACTGCTGATGGCCGGGGGCCTCGCGCTCCTTGGATCGCTCGAGAAGGGCACTGCAGCGCTGGCATTCGAAGCCCTCGACGCCGACTGAGTCGAGCACCTCCATCTGCGTCCACTGGGCCTTGCAACGCGGACAAGAGTACTCCTTGTTCTCATCTTGGGGGCGGGCGACGCCTTGCATGTCCTTGTCGGTCTTGTAGACGCGCCACTTGATGGCATCGATGGTCTGACGGTAGTCGATGAAGTAGTAGGTGCGGTTGATGGGGCGCGTCTTGCCAGCCTGCACCTCGGGGCGCGTGTGTACCGTGAGAAAGCGGGCGTCTCGAAGCGAGGCACATAGGCGGTGCAGATCTTTGAGGTTCATCTTCATCAAGTAGGCGAGCTCGTCGTCGCGCAGGGCTGAGTGCGTCACCAGCGCCTCGATCACCAGGATCTCCTGCGTCGAGTAGAAGGCCCGCATGACCGACCGCACCAGCGTCTGGGCGACATCCATCTTCGTCTCTTCTCCCGTCGGCCGTGGAGATGGAGGGTTGTGCGGGTGCAGTCCGTCTCCGTCTTCACCACGTAGAGGAAAGAGGAAAGATTTGGAGAAGGCAAGGTTCGCGATTCGCGAGGCTGATTATTCAGATCTGCTGAGTGGGCCCACAGGCAGAAGCAGCTGGGTACAGTGCGAACCGTAAAACGGAAGGAGCTCAACAAAGCTTTTCTTCGCTTTACAGTCTTCTCCGCACCATGCAATAGTTCCCTTTGTACCTTAATGACTTAAACGGATCCGGATTCGTTGAATGGTTTGGTTAGTAAATGACCGCGCTCTGTCATCATCCGATCTTGATTGAAGCTCACATAATTAAGGTGTGCTGTAGCAGGTAAGACGGCAAGAGGCGTCGTGGAATGGGGTGTGTTCAGTAGTTGTTCCGTCTTACAATTGGGGCTCGAGTCTACTTCGTACAGTCCCCGTTGCCCTGCGTGCCATGACGCTAACAATCACTTTGCAGCACTTGCATGTTGAAGACTCCATGCAAGACGGAGTGCGTCATTGCTGCCATTCGTCGAGATGTTCATACTCCTCCACATGATCCCGCTGCCAAACCCCCAAGGCAGGCCGCTGTCGGGCCACTTCTGTCACTCACATTCATTCCCCTTCTGAGCAGTTTTGGACTCGCCCGTCATCATCGTCGCTTTCATCCAATTTGGGCACTTTCCATTTCCTGCTACCTACTTCTTGGCGTTGGATAAATTGACAGCCAGCAACATTTTGCAAACTCATGTCTATACGCGCCCCAAGACTCGTGACAATTTCGGAATGCTTCTTCTCTTATTGTGTCGCTCTCACAAGTTAATGGACAATGGCGCTTAAGTTCCCCGTCATCTTTCTGCTCCCCGCCAACCTCGAATCCGAGGAGATGCATGAACTCGAGGAGCAGATACCCACCCTCACATACGACATCAACGAAGCCGAGGTGGTCATTGGAAAAGTCGCCCGCAAGCAGCGCGCTTTGTTCGAGCTGAGGAAACATAAGTTGGTAACAGAAGAAGTTCCCAGCCCCGAAGACGAGCCCGATTCTCCAAGGCGTAAACGCACGAGGACCAGCGCGCCAGCGGATACCATCTCGGACACGGCATCTGACACTGGGTCAGATGGGGTAGCTTCGGATGGCCCGCCGACAGTCAAGGTGGTAAAGCTGGCCTGGTTTACCGACTCCCTAAAGGCGGGAGAAGTGTTACCGTTAGACGGATATGTGGTCTATAAAGGACACCGCAAGGGGCCGGCAATGCCCATGAAGTCTCTGGCTGTGTCTTCCCAAAAGGCCGAGGAAATCCTAAAGCGTGCTATGGCAGACTCCAGCTCTGCCCCACGGCCAAGATCATCCTACCGACCGGGTAGAAGGGAAGGCGAGCATATCCACCGGCCCTCCAAGCCCCCGTTGTTGAGGCAGTCGACGACAGAACACGATATAGAGATACACCTCCCGCCGATACCAGAGTATTTGCACACCACATACTCATGCCAGCGACCAACACCAGTTCACCCACCTAACGAGCGTCTCATCGAGGAGCTTATGAAGATACGGACGGCAAGGACACTGGTAGGCGACAGGATTGGCGTCAGGGCGTACTCGAGCGCGATTGCTACCCTGTCTGCTTACCCTTACACGCTCTCTAGCTCACAAGGTAACGAGTGCCCATGACGTCGGTGTCTTCGCTTTGGTGTAGCTAAAGTCATTCCAGAGGTATCAAGACTGCCAGGCTGTGGTGCTAAGATCGCCCTGCTTTTTCAGGAGTTTAAAGAAACTGGTGAGCTGCAAGAGGCCAAGGAGGACGAATCAGACCCCAAACTCGCTGTCCTGAAGCTCTTTTACGAGATATGGGGAGTTGCCGAAACAACAGCTCGTGAGTTTTACAACAAAGGATGGCGTGACTTGGACGACATCATCGAGTATGGCTGGGATGGCCTCACTCGGGTGCAGCAGATCGGCGTCAAGTACTACGATGAGTTCCAGCTGAAGATTCCTCGAGCAGAGGTGGAGGCTATCTCAAACACGATTTTGAAGCACGCGAAAAAGATTCGCAAGGGGTTCCAAATGGTGATCGTGGGGGGCTACCGGAGAGGGAAACTAGAGAGTGGGGATGTCGATGTCGTGCTGAGCCATCCGGACGAAGCCGCGACCGACGGGTTCGTAGAACACATTGTCGTAAGCCTGGAGAAAGAAAAGTTCATCACCCACACCCTCACGCTCAGTATCAAGAATAGCGAGCGCGGGCAGCTGCCTGTGAGCTGGAAGGGTAACGAGAAGAGGGCGGGGACTGGTTTCGACACGCTGGACAAGGCGTTGGTGGTGTGGCAGGATCCCAAGTGGACGACGGGCGAGGCGAAGAATCCCAATCCACATCGGCGGGTCGATATCATCATCAGCCCATGGAAGACAGTTGGTTGCGCTGTCCTGGGTTGGACCAGTGGCACTACCTTTCAGCGGGATCTGCGCAGGTACTGCAAGAAGGAGCGATCGTTGAAGTTCGATAGTAGCGGGGTTCGCAGCCGGGTCGATGGGTCCTGGGTCGACCTCGAGCGCGGTCCGGACGGTGAACCCGCTCCAGACATGCTGACTGCGGAACGTCGTGTGTTTGCCGGTCTGGAGCTGGAATACCGGCCGCCGGAAGAACGGTGCACGGGGTGAGGGCCGCCGGAAGGTTCCTTCAGTTGATGGTGCAATACCCCCTGTGATCGCAACAATCCGAGATGGTTGGCTGAGGAGCGCTACCAGCTAGCGGGAGGGCCCGCTGGAGGAACTCGCGTTAGCACCTTCTTTGCAGCACAGGCAGCGGGCCCTGCATCCGATCCGATCGGCAAACCAACGTTCGACACCGCCATCTTTTACCCCTATCTCTCATTCTCGAATGGTGGGGATAACCTCGATGGAAAGCCAGAGAAAATACACCGGAGCCTTTCCACAGCTCCACCGGAATCTCTTCCCTCCGCTTCTCCAGCGGCTCGGAAATCGGGGTGTTAACTGAGCCCTGGCGCGAGTGTCCAAGCTTAACCCAAGCTCCTCATTGGTCGCCAAAGCGGCACAATGGATCTCCGGGGGAATTGAAGAACCGCGGCTCCGCGTTCCCTGTAACGTAGGCGACCGAGATGATGCGTGTCATGGACTCGAAGCCGCTACCCAATACTTATAACCAAGACTAGGTTGTTCAGGAACCAAAAAAAAACCACATCAACATTCTCATAAACTCAGTTCAGCTCGACGCGACTCAAACACCCCCAAATATCAAGTCAAACTCAAAACTATCACAAAATGGCCATCACACTCCCCGCCGACTATGGGTAAGTCACACACACTCATATGCGTCCCTCTCATACCTCGATGACCTTCCGCTCACACATCCACAGTTATGTGCTCCTCGCAGCAACCGCTACGTTCTTCGTGAACACATATCACTCCTCCTTGACCAGCAGCCGCCGCAAGGCCAGCGGCATCAAGTACCCCACAGCATACGCCAGCACTGAGCTCGCCGAGAAGGACCCCAAGGCTCACGCCTTCAACTGCGGTATGTAACTCACTCACTCACTCACTCACGCGACTTCTCGACGTATCTTATCTTACCGGATGCTGACCCACTACCACAGCCCAGCGCGCGCACGCAAACTTCACCGAGTCTCTCACTCCTTTCCTTGGCGCGCTGCTCATTACCGGCCTACGCTTCCCCTTTGAGGCTGGAATTGCTGGCGGTGTTTGGGCGCTTGCACGTGCTTGGTACGCAAGGGGCTATGTGACTGGAGGCCCTGGCGGGCGTGTTGTTGGGTCGGTCGTCGCGGCGCTGATTGACATTGGGTTCAAGCTTTCTGCTGCGTATGTCAGTGTCAAGTTCATTGTTGAGCAGTAGATGGATGTGATGCTAGCGGGGAAGAGTGTGATGATACTCGCATGATTTGCATGGATAAAACCATGTGCTTTTCATTTTTCTGGCTGTACGTGAAGCATTCATAAATACATTAATTAACCTGTCTATAATACTCGTTTGCGTCGTGAAGTGCATAAATCATCCGTTGGTACCCATCAGTCGTTCGTGAAAAGTCATGTCCTGTCATCATCGAACATCTGCGCCGTTGTCTTTGTGCGGAGATGTCGTAGTTCGTCCATAGTATGGTTCTCGTTAAACTTCCGAAATAGTCTGCATCGAAGTGAAACGCGGTCGTTCCAGTGGCAGCTCCTCACTCATGGGGCCTACGCCGCATAGCTCCAGGTCCATATTCCTCGGGGATGGAGCTATTGGCGTATTATCCACCATCTCCGGGACACCGTTGGCCGCCAGCATCGAAGATGTAGCTGGCGACAATCCCTCGGAAATATCCTTCATTCACACCAACTCCGGCGAGTTTGCCATCGTCATAGCAGTTGGCGATGGCTCCACGGTATTTCTCGCCCTCTCCGTAGCCTCCGCTTCCTTGGACGGAGAATCCTGCTGCTGCTGTGGGAACACGGATTGTGCTCGTCTCGGCCCGCACGTGTAAGTCGGCCGGTTAGGTCGTGCGGGTTTCTCCTCCAACCGCTTCCGGTCGCTTCGGCGCCGCCGGCAGCGGTTGAACAGGCAGATAAACACACCCACGAGGGCAGCCGCTGCGATGCCACCAACTATGCCGCCCGCTATGGCGCCCACGTTGCTGTGCCGATGGCGGATGGACGGGGCTGGGTCGATGTTGTCTGCGCCGAAGTGCGTGATGGCGAAGACGGATTTAAGCTCATGTGTGCTGAAGCCGGACATGGGCTGGTGCCCGCTTAAAAGTATGAATGTCAGCGTCAGCGATCATGAATGATTAGCTGCTGATGGACCCTTACCCAGCGTTGTAAGAGCTTCGAATCTCGGGAGCTGCAGTGTACGTTGGGGGCTTTGCGGTGTAGGTAGCCTTCCACTTCGAGCTTGTCATGTCGAAAATACCTAGGCCATGAGGGCGCGGGTCAGTTGTGTCAAATCCGGCTGTGTGGGGGTTGCCTGGGTCGTCTTGAGTCGTATCTACGCCTCCAATGGTAAGTATCTGGCCACCACCCACCGCATCGCATGTCAGGCCGTGACGAGGGCGTATGGCGGCATAGTTTGCCTTGGCCCAGTAGAAACCCGGTAGAGAGAGCACAAAGGCCTCGTCGTACGGAATCGCCTGGGAGCCGTAGTTGCCATTCCAGCCGGCGTAAACAAGCATCTCGTAGGTGTGGCCACCGGACGCAACGCCTGCAAGGCAGAAGTCTTTGCGGGGTAAAGGAAAGTTCCCCGACGTTTTCTGCTCATGCCACTTCTCGCTCGCCAGATCATATACCCGTACGCTGGTGAAGGGGATGAGGTCGTCCTCGTCTTGATCTGACTGACCGGCCTGATCCCCACCCATCGCCACCAATATGCCCTGGCTTCCGAAATGAGGCACATATATCATTCTCCCAGAAATCCCTATGCCCCCAACTGAAACCCCAGATACTGTGGTATTTTTGGCTTTTCCAGATTCGAAATCATAGGTCACAAGTCCGCTGACCGGTTCCTGGTCGGATGTATCGTTCCCGACAGTGCCTTATCAAACATCAGCATCGGCATCAGTATCAGCTGGGTAGGTGTTTGTCAAAATACCGCCCAGAAAAAAGCCCGACCCATAGCCGCTGGCTACTTGTCCCTTGAAAGCTCTTGGCTTGGTTATAAATCGGCTGTCAGCGCTCCCGTTGAGGTTCTGCCAAAGCCCTGCACCGGTAGTGTCAGGTGTAAACGACCACAGGCCCTGTGGGTGGCGTGCGCCGTTCCCGAGCTCAGAATTTATCCCAGCAAACCCAGTGTACAGGACGCCTTTGTTTTTGTCCACCCAAACCCCACCATTCCTGAGACTTGGGACGCCTCGGGGTTTAGTGGCGGAACGCAGGGCAATGGATGTGTTTCTCCTGTGGTAATATCAGCGAATATTCTCTAATTTTTTGGAAGGTTGTTTACGTCCAAAGAGGAGCGGCTGTTTCGGGACTCGTGAGACAGGGGGGAAAGGGACTAAGCGGGAAAAAGACCTTCTCTGATTAAGTACTCACCAATCCTGAGATAGATCGATCGATAGTAAGGTGTTCGCTGCGCCTACGGTTAATAAATGTTTGGCGTTCCCTCCATGGCTGTCTCACAATATTGGTAGATAATGGTGTCGTTTGTTGAGTAACTGAACTCACCGTCGTTGATGTACACTCGACCGTTCAATACAGCGGCTTGCCCCCGTCAGCCCGCGGAGACGCCAATGGCTCCAAGATAACTCACAGGAATGAAACGCCCTTCTCAAAAATAAGGACTTGTCGAGTGCGCTGTTCGCTTGCCGCGCGGCGATAGATTGGGGCTTGGGGATAGCAAATGCGGCAACTCTGCAATCAAGACTCCAGAGGGCTATAGGAGCCTTCAACAACATCATAGATCGGGAAAAGCTTTCGAAATGTGTCCCCGGAGTGGTAGTTGGGACGGATCATGTGGACAAAGTTCCTGATCAAGAAACGTCTCGACCCCCTGAACGCCTCGTCGTCAGTGACAATGTGGCCTGGAGCATGACTCGAGGCCAGCGAGCCGCTACTGCCAGACACCATGTAAACCGAATTCATGCGGTCTATTCAGACTTGTCGCTTTGGGTTGACAGCAAAACGGCCTTTAGCGCGTGCCGACGACCTACGCTACGGGGTGACCATATCGTGTCAGTCCAGCCCGCGGGCCTGAGGCAAACTCAATCATCGCTGGTAGCCTTCAAGGATTTGGGTATACCGCTCAAGAAACCGCTAGGTTCCTACTCGTACTGCTGATTGGAAATGTGTTGTCTCGATGCCAGGCTCAGTAAGTCGCCAATAAGAACATACAAACATGATGTTGGGGTATGGCCCGGGGAGTTGGAATTGCGATGAACTGAGACCGCTGTTGAGTGCAGCCTCGCAGATTTTGGCCAGGTTCACATCGCAAAAAAACCTACTACCTAGCCGTAGGCAATCCGCCAAACCGGTGCACCATCTGAGCTTGAACTGGAAGGCGCGACACAAGATCATCCAGAGATAGAAGCGATTCGATTTGTCCTCAAGTAGGTAGATCTTACGATAATTAATATTAAAGACCCAGAGTTCCAAAGGGATGACAATGCCAACTATTTTGGGAGTCCACGTGAAGAAAGGAACAGCTCAGGATACATGCGAGGCTATCCCCAAGGTTGGGGTGACCGTCAGGGTTGTTGTTACTTTGGGTAACCAAGACCGCGGTTCTTGCCACTGTGCGCACGGGCCATATTATGGCTGGTGCGGGTTTTCGGCCAGGATTGGGAACTTGTCCTTTTCGAGGGGACACCGAGCCGCAACCTGGAAGAGCTGGTCGGAGCAAAGGTGGGCACCACACCGATCACCATCCGGGCGACGCCAAAACCCACATCAGGCACCCCGATCAACCTTCAAGACAGGGCCAATACTGCTCGTCGGTTGTGGCTATCCGAACAACAGCACGCCCCGCAAGCTTTCCTGCGATCCGAGCCAAATTCAAAGGTACCTTGCAGCTGCGCTCAAGCTTTCCAAGCTTCGTCTCCCACCATGATTGCGTCAGGCTAATGACACCTGGCAGCACATTGCTGCTCGGCAACCTGTCCAGTTTGCCCTGTGGAACTGCATCTGGCTCCGATCTACTTCGTCCGGACCATCGACTCGGCCATAGTAGTATAGTCTCCTCGAAATCTACGCCGACCAACCATCCGCATCATCATGGATTACGAGGCGTTGAAAGAGCAGTGGGGTGAGGTCGAGGACCGCGATGGCGTCCGTCTGAGCTGGAACGTCTTCCCCAGCTCCCGCATGGTCAGCCTTTCCCCAATTGTACGGCGCTTCTGCAGCTTCATGGCTAATGCCCGCATAGGAAGCGTCTAGACTAGTTGTTCCCATCGGCGCCCTGTACACCCCGCTCAAGGAGAAGGAGGACACCCCTCTGTTGCAGTTCGAGCCCGTCACCTGCAAGCAGCCCTGCCGCTCTGTCCTGAATCCCTTTTGGTAAAACACCCGCCGTACTGCTCTAGTTCTGGTTATCTAACAAGCTTCCTAGCCAAGTTGATGTGCGCGCCCGCCTCTGGATCTGCCCGTTCTGCCTGTCGAGAAACCCTCTCCCACCGCATTACAAGGACATCACCGCCAATGCCATCCCCCCAGAGCTTCACCCTTCCAACACAACCATTGAGTACAGACTCTCGCGACCGGCCCCGAGCCCCCCCATCTTCCTCTATGTTGTCGATACGTGCCAGGAGGAGGACAGCTTGGCCGCCCTGAAGGAGTCCCTCATCATGAGTCTCAGCCTTTTGCCCGAGCATGCTCTAGTCGGTCTGATTACTTATGGCACCATGGCCCAAGTGCACGAGATTGGATATACAGAGTGCGCCAAGTCCTATGTTTTCCGTGGCAGCAAGGAATACGCCGCGAAGCAGGTTCAGGAGATGTTGGGTCTTACCCAGCCTGCCATGCGACCCGGGATGCCTGCTCAACAGGGCAGGCCGATGCCAGTGGGACCTGCTGCGCGCTTCCTCCTGCCTGTTCAGCAAGCCGAGTTTCAGTTGACGAAGGCTCTGGAGCAGCTCCAGAAGGACCCCTGGCCGGTGGCCAGCGATCGCCGAAATCTGCGCTGCACTGGTGTTGCGCTGTCCGTTGCTGTTGGCCTGCTGGAGACTTCGTTCCAGAATGCGGGAGGACGTATCATGCTCTTTGCTGGCGGTCCCGCAACTGAAGGACCGGGCATGGTTGTTGGTCCCGAGTTGAGGGAGCCCATTCGCTCGCACCACGATATCGACCGTGACAACATCAAGTATTATAAGAAGGCTCTGAAGGTACGTACCCAACAAGTGGTAGACCGGGTGTTGGATGCTGACATGTCGACAGTTTTACGATAATCTCGCAAAGAGAACTGCCCACAACGGCCACACTATTGACATCTTCGCAGGTTGTCTCGACCAAGTTGGTCTCCTCGAGATGAAGGGCCTTTGCAACTCAACTGGTGGCCACATGATCTTGACCGATAGCTTCACATCGTCCATGTTCAAGCAATCTTTCATTGCGATATTTGAGAAGGACGGAGACGACAACCTCATGATGGGCTTCAACGCCGTATTGGAGGTTCTGACGACGAAGGAGCTGAAGGTCACAGGTCTGATTGGCCACGCCGTGTCTCTAAACAAGAAGTCGACCTCAGTAGGAGAGACAGAGTGTGGTATCGGCAACACATGCTCCTGGAAGATGTGCGGCATCGACCCCAAAGCGAGCTACGGTATCTACTTTGAGATCGCCAGCCAAGGCAGCGGCGCGACTCAGCACCAACAAAGTCCCCAGAAGGGTATGATGCAGTTCCTGACTTACTATCAACACTCCTCGGGGCAGTTCCATCTCCGCGTCACGACCATCGCCCGAAACCTGAGCGGACCTGCCGGCGATCCCGCTATCGCACAGTCGTTCGACCAAGAGGCCGCGGCGGTTCTGATGTCGAGGATCGCTGTCTTCAAAGCAGAGGTGGACGATGGGCCCGATGTCCTTCGTTGGGTCGACAGAATGCTCATCAGACTGTGCTCGAGATTTGCCGACTACCGGAAAGACGACCCGTCATCCTTCCGCCTCGAAAAGAACTTCACCCTATACCCCCAGTTCATGTTCCATCTGCGAAGAAGTCAGTTCCTGCAAGTTTTCAACAACTCTCCCGACGAGACGGCATTTTATCGACATGTCCTCAATCACGAGGACGTCGGCAATTCTCTCATTATGATCCAACCAACCCTTGACTCGTACACATTCGACCAAGAAGGTGGACAGCCGGTGCTGCTTGATTCCTCCTCGATTCAGCCTACCCATATCCTCCTACTTGATACCTTCTTTCACATTCTCATTTTCCACGGCGAGACCATTGCCGAGTGGAGGAAGGCAGGATACCAAGAGCAGGAGGGATACGAGAACTTTGCCTCTCTCTTGGAGGCGCCAAAGGAGGATGCCAGGGTAAGTCAGCCGGACTCACGATTCACAGGCGCAAATTGCGCTGACACTCATTATAGGATCTCATTGGGGACCGTTTCCCACTCCCGCGATTCATCGTTTGCGACCACGGCGGTTCTCAGGCGCGTTTCTTGTTGTCCAAGCTGAACCCGTCCACCACCCACACGTCAGGTGCTGGTGCGTACGGCGGCGTGGGAGCTCAGAGCGCCCAAACAATCTTTACCGACGATGTGTCGTTGCAAACATTTATGGAGTCCTTGATGAAGTTGGCGGTCAGTTATACCAACTAAAATGCAGCAGATGGCGGAGTTTGGACGACACAGGGGTAAACGGAGGTCGGTCGGTGTTTGTGATTGCCTAGCGTTACTGTCATGGAAAACCCGTATTATCGAGAGAATAGATGTTCGGTCAACACTAGAACCACACTGCAATGAAATCCTGGATCTTTGTCCCCGTTATCAGCGTGAAAGCTCAGCATTACTCAACCCTAACCCGCTTTCGTCAACTCTAGACCCTTGAGCTCGAATTGTTAGTGGGCACAAGGTGGAGTTCGACCTGTGGCTGAATTCAGGCCACTCCCCGCTGCCCCGCACTCCTGTGGCTTGAAACCCTGGCACTTTCAGCCACAACACGGCGAAATTTTAGGGCAGGAGGGATTGCATCCCACAACTGCCAAATTCTTTTTGATTTTGTTGTCTTTGATCCTCGGCTCGTCGACCTCACATTATCACCACACAAGTGCATCTTGACATAACAAGCCGTCACCATGCGTAAGTCGCAGCCATACATGTCAATTCGGATTGCTGCTGTATTCTAATTATTATGACCTTCTGCAGCTCCGAAGCTCGACCCCAATGAGGTGAAGGTCATGTATGCGACACGAACGATTCCAATAGCTTTGCTTCCGAACATCGACTGACGAGCTTGCGTGCAGCTACCTCCTTGCGACCGGTGGTGAGGTCGGCGCCTCTTCGGCACTTGCCCCGAAGATCGGTCCTCTTGGTCTCTCGCCCAAGAAGGTCGGTGAAGATATCGCGAAGGCGACTGGCGACTGGGTATGGAAAATTCCCCCTCGGCGCGTGAGCGTATTGGAAAATAGTGGATAGTTTTCTGACGATGGCACCTCGGGTGCACGCCTGCTGCAGAAGGGTCTCCGCGTCACCGTCAAGCTCACCATCCAGAACCGTCAAGCCGCCGTCTCGGTTGTCCCTACCGCCTCATCACTCATCATCCGGGCGCTGAAGGAGCCCCCGCGCGACCGCAAGAAGGAGAAGAACATCAAGCACAACAAGTCCGTCACTCTCGAGGAGATCATTGCCATTGCACGGGAGATGCGCTTCAAGTCCTTCTCCAAGGAGCTCAAGGGGTGTGTGAAGGAGATTCTCGGTACCGCGTTTAGCGTCGGCTGCCAGGTAGATGGCAAGAGCCCCAAGGTCGTCCAGGAGCAGATCGACTCTGGCGAGATTGACAGTAAGTTGGCACAAATTATCCCTCCAAAATGGGCCCGCTGCCCGTGTGTATTTTCAGGCCCGAGAGAAGTCCACGATCGCTAACTTGTTGGTCTGCAGTTCCGGAAGAGTAAAGATGTTCACTACTGGAAGGTTGGTTTGGGAATTCTTGGCATGTGATTAGGAGTTCAGGGCTTGCTTTGCACCAGGCTTGCCAGGTACCGGCAAATCAAATCAAGAAACGATTTCATGGCCGTACGCGTGCCTCGGGTTCTGGCAGAACTTACGGGTTTGTTTTGTTTGACAAACGCTCAGTTCCTCTACCCTTTTCCCACGAATAAACATGATACCATGTCACGAGACGAACCTGGCGTTCACCTGAGCCTGACCCATTTCTCTATGGTCTTTTTCAGTTATATTTTATTGTCCAGGAATATTGAAGCCTACGTCCGATTACTCACCACGGCTTTCGTTGGCTTTTAGCTGTGGAAGCCGAGGTCCATATTGAGGCCGACATCCCATTCCACCCCAACCCCTTGATGTATTGCAACCGGGTGATCATAACGTCCAGGCAAATTAGAGGCGCAAAACAACCAGGCTGGTGCTGGTAGCGATGATTTATATCCGAAATGAAGCTGTGTCACAAACACTGTTGCGGTTCCAGATCGCTCCACTGATCTGCTGCTGTGGAAATGTTTGGCGTTGTTGGCCGCGCTTCGCGGGCCGTTCTCGAACGAGCGGGAATCGGAGGCGGGTTTCGTCACGAAGTTTAGAACGACCGGTTGTAAAATTTCTTGGCCTTGTCCCAATGTACACCTCCGCGACGATATCAAAACGCGGGTCAGCAAATTGGTCGGCAAGGGCTACAGCTGGTTGGGTTTGGTTCCGTCAGGCAGACGTGAAGCTGCTGAAGCAAGGACTCCGAGTATGACCATATCCTAGACTCAATTTGACTGCCTATCAACTACATAGGATGTTCTTGCGGATGTGAACTTCCTAGAGTCATTACTCTGCTCATGTCCGGTGCCGAAGAATTGGTGGTACCCATGAATCCAATCCCACCGAGGCGGAGGCACAGCACAGAAAGAAACCTTGGTGGTTGAGGATCATCCGCTTACCCATCTGATGCTCCCGGGCATTGTGCCGGTACCGCCTTGTTTCCAGAGACGCAAACTGGCATGAATAAGGGCGGGAACCCACGGGTTGATCGCCCGGTTTTGTTTGAGATCATCTTCTAGATTTGCCCAACGACAGAGATAGCGTCCCAGCGGGCGTCGTTGCACGGTTTATCATCACTGGTCAACAGCGATTGGTACGGCGCCCGTACGGAGCGAGCGCCGATGGAGCTCAGCAATCCGGCCAGCCAGCGAGGCGGTCAGCAATCCCACGTTCCTCTTCCCAACGGTTCGAGGTTTGGGGGTTTGGTGATGTGTTACAAGCAAGCTGTGCCATATGCCGCTGCGCGGATCAGCGTTCAGGCGGCAGAAGGCGGCGCCTTTTTTGTGACCCATCAGATTTGGCCCGGATACTCGGCCGCCGTTGGCGTTGGGCGAACGGGTTGGCTGCAACCAGGAGAGTCGTGGAGCCGTCGCCGGCAAGGTGGGATGGGATTACCAGATGCGCGCTGCAAGGTAAGGCGAGACAAGGGCTGGTAGGGGTTCTGTCCTGTAAAGGAGGGGCGGCGGCGACGCGGCCTTACTCCCACCCTTCGACATTCCACATTGTGTGGATTGGGCAACGGCGGGGTGGTGTGGTGGGCATTGTTGTCATGCGAGAAAGTAGGTGGGCTGGAATGGGGCCGGGGGCGGTTATCGGGCCTGTGATTGCAAGGCCCGACATGCCTCAAGGGTCAGTGACGGGCAAATGCGCCTCGGACCTTCAACTGGCCTGCCCAGAGGCTAAAAGATGAAGCGCCTTTCAGCCAGTAGGCGCCCGAACATGCTTCTCGAGAGGATGACTGGTCGTAGCCCGCTGTGTCTTGATCTGCAAATCCTGCTGCCACGATGGCAGATAGCATGCAGCCTAGCCCACCAGCGCCGAGTACCCCTCAGTAGGCCCTGAGATATGCGTAATGCCTGCATCACGCCTGCGCGCGCTGAGTTTAACGTCGCCGGGTTTGCCGGGGGCTGATGCTGCTCCGCGAGGTGGTCCATGACGGGATCTGGAGCAATGGACCGACATTGCGCTGTCTGCAATACATTGGAAGCCACTCTTGTCCATGGGTGAAGGAACCGGAGAGGTCCTGACACAGCTCATACGCAAACAACAAGACATTGGAACATGCCCAATATGCGTTGGGTGGATTCCTGACGGGTGTACCCCGTTGTACAGTCTGTCCTCGCTGAGACAACCAGATGACTGGTGTTGATGCATGTCTGACCCAGGGCCCCAGTTGTGGTTAGAGAGCAAGAAACAGATCTGCGGCTCCCTCGACCTTGACAGGACGGACAGCAGCTGGCCAGACAAGACAAGCGGGGTCAGGGACGGTTCGTTATTATCACGATTATTACTATGTGCCCTGCCGAATGACAAGTCGCACACAAGTGAGCAGGATTGATGGACGCGAGATGGACAAGGACACAAGGCAGAAACAGAGCAAATACGATGCGGCCACAGTTGCTAAGGACGGACGTCCATTCAAGGTGAGGTGTGCTTCATAGGGTGACATGGAACTGACAGGGCTCCTCCGCTGGCGCTTTCCTCTGGTAACGGTTGGATCGGTTTGGGCCCTGAGGTCGCTGCTGCTGTGACCCCTCGGCCCGCCGCCAACCACTCGGCGGCCTTGCGTATCCCCCACGCCCTACCGGCTTTTCCAGGAAGGTACAAAGTACGGTGTACCTACCATGCCCACCTTACCTCCTCCTGCATACCGCCTAACGGAACTAAACTCACCCAGGCCATTCCTCTTTTCGACCATCGAACCCTCGATGAGCGGAGGCAAAGGCCCTCGAGATACATACTCCATCCCGACTCCATCTGCTATCCACGCCACATCTTTAAAAAGAACTACACAACTCTAAAAGCCGGGAACCCGCTGCCATCGCCGTTATCATCGGCGCCCGTTTTCCCCGCCGCCGCCCCGACTCACGATCCACCGACCCTCCGTCGCCGCCCTAGCTTCCCCGCCCTGCGCTCACGTTCGGGGCCCGCTCCCGACGTCGCCGTCGAGTAGCGCCGCTTTCGTTGCTTGGGTGGCTCGATTGCCCACGCCACACTCGTCGGTATCGATTGACGGAATCAACGAGGGAAACGTGCATGGTTGGGCAGACCGCCACGGTGCTGGAGGGAGGAGCCCTGCCTCGCCTCCTCCTCGGACGGACGCCAGCGTTCTCGACGACCTTTTCAACGACGCCCTCGACGAAATCCGATTCCCGCGATAATGTTTTGATTGCCGAGCAATGACGACCTAGCCTAGCTTACTTTTTAGCAGGTCTCCGCTCCAAGTCCTCAGCATCGCACGCTGCTTTGGCTCCTTCGTTTCAACTGGTTGAGAGTCCTATTCGAGCGCCCACACCTCATCGTCCGACTCAAACGCCAGTTTAATGAATCCCATTCGATGTTGCCGCTAATCCAGACGCACCAACCGGTGCAACAGCCCCTCGATCCCTTCGAGGGTCTGCAGGGCCACGGGCATGGAAAACCGGACTACACATTCTACCATCGTTCGAGACAGGCTCCCTCTCATCACGCCAATTCAACGCCGCGCTCATTCGCTATCCGCACTGCCCAACAGCCCCCGTCTCTGCATCGCATCACCACCACCTTCACACGCTCTCATGCACACGACCATACCGGTGAGCACTCTCTTCGGCGGAAGACGCCGAGCGGGACCATTGACAATGGCTACGATGGGTCCCATTTGGTGTCTGGCCCACCGCCGTTGAAGCAGATGATCCTGCCAGCCTCGTGCGATATCTTTCCCACTGCCGTGGTTGATAGAGCCTCAGTTCCGTCTTTGGGCAATTTCCCTCGCCCTCTTCATATGGGCGGGTGGCCATACGCTGGCGCGGGGCCAGTACCAAAAATGAACCGTGGCCCTGATGCGTCTAGCACACCCGCTGCAAACTCCCGGGTATGGGGGCTGGGTCCGTCGAACGTGTTCCAGGACGTTAGTTTGGTAGATGGTGCCTCCCGGATGACAATGATGCCTCAGCACAACTATCAAGCTGCGGCTGGTCTGCATTCGGTGATGGGCCCGGGATACCATCAACCGTTAGGATCATTATCTTTTGGCCCGGCGGGATACGCGCAATCAGGGCCGTGGGGTGGGCCGAATTCCTCTGATTACCGAGCAGCTATCCCGTTGGCAAACGGATATACGCCCCAAAACGCAGTCGTCGACAGTGCTTTCATGCCCACACAATCAACAATTCAACACGGTTTCCCAAACGGCCCTGGGATAGGGCAAGCCCACCCTTTTAGACCGCCTCTACCGAGCCGACCCATTGATGATGGTTTTGCCCGTTATGGCCACTCAGGACAGCATACTCCAGTTCACAGGTTGCAAGCACTTACGCTGAACCCAGCAGGGAACCTCCCTAGAAACGAGGTCGCCTCGCCAGCTCGATTCAAGGAGCGAGCGCTGCAGCATGCTCATAAAGCGTACAACGACCTTCTCGTATACCTTAGCCATTCTAAGAAAGCCCATCATGGACGGAACGGATCCAATTCAAGACAGACGAACAAGATGATGGTATATCCAAAGCCCCCCAAGACATCTGTGACAAACGAAAGTTCGACGAAGCCCCGGACACCTACTTATGCAGAGGCAACCGCAAGTTACTCACAGCATCTCGCTCAGAAAGAGGCCGCTGCACGAGCAGCGGGCTTTGGAGGGCGCCCTGCCGATTCCCATCACTTGGCGCTTGAGAATGCTCACGGCCGAGCAGGCGTGGCCAACTCAACCGTTACTGCGGAGATCCTCAGCCACCCCAACGCACAAAATTCGGCATACTTACACAGACCGCACCGTGGGTACCATGAGATGGGGGGCTCGCCGCTTCTGCATGCTAGGTCCTCGTTAGATATGCTGTCAAATCTATGTGAGCAAAGTGGCTGGAAATGGGTGGACGGAATTTTGCTTGGGGGTTGCCTTCACTACGGCCTTGAGCATTATGAGGAGGCTCTTGAGTGGTTCAGGCGGATAGTGAACCTCGAAAAAAGGTTAGTTCCTCCTTGTATCCCGTCGGTGAGACTCACTAACCCGACTTATTACAGCCACGTGGAGGCTATTTCAAACATTGCCGCAACGTTGTACTGCTTGGGCAGACAAGAAGAGGCCGAGCAGCATTGGATACAAGCAGTCAGACTCAGACCGAGCTACCTGGAAGCGGTGGAACATCTCGTGGGTCTCCTGTGCTCGAATCACAGGAGTCAGGAGGCAGTGACCACAATTGAGTTCGTGCAACATTCCCTGAGGATGCCAGGATTGGCTGCGGTCCGAGATCATGGCAGCGAAATCACCACCAAGTCAGATCCGGCCGCACCAGCGCCATCGGGGGCCTCGAGCGCCGACTCACATGGGGCAGCTGGAATCGGCAACCACCAGCTGGCCATTGTGAAGGCAGCCGGAGGCGGCAGCAAACAGCCCGGCTTCGGCTCTAGCGGTTATGCCATTCCTGGAAGTGAGAATGGACGAATGATTCTTATCATTCACGCCAAGGGCAACATGCTGTACGCTCTGAAGGACATTGACCGTGCAGCCGAGGCTTTTGAAGAGGCTGTCCTGATCAGCGCCGGGAGAGAGGTGAAGGGGGTTCATGACCTTATCTGGAGGATACAGAGCGTGCTGTCTCCGACGGATCCTCAATCAAGGCTGTCCCAGCATGCGACTCAACGAAGTCTATCTACTCCCCTATTGCTACCGCCGGAGAGAGCAAAGCATACCGCACAGCTTGTGTTCGCCCCAAGCCAAGGCCAGCTGCCGGGACTTCAATTTGTCCCTGATGGAAGCCACAGGAAGACGGCAGTATCCACGACGAGCAACTCGCTGCTCTCGCTAGCTAAGATCTTCCAGGATGCGATGTCCAACGGCGGGCCAACTGCGGGTTTGATGCGACAGCCTGCTGGGGTCGGCGATATTCTGGCGCTCTACTACCTGTCCTTGTCTCTCCAGGAGAGCCCTTCAACTGCAAACAATGTGGGAATTCTTCTCGCCAGTGTTCCACAGTCGTCGACCCAGCAGATCTCCGTTCCCGAGTTTGCAGTCCCAACAACAATTCCGGGAATTGTACCAGGTAGCGGGCTCGCTCTCGCGTTGGCGTACTACCGATATGGCCTATCGCTCGATCAGAAGCATGTGCACCTCCATACTAACCTGGGCAGCTTGCTCAAAGATATCGGACAGCTTGATCTTGCCATCCAGATGTACGAGAAAGCTGTGGCGTGCGACGCCTCTTTCGATATCGCCCTTACCAACCTCGCAAATGCTGTGAAGGATAGGGGTCGCATTAGCGAGGCAATCCACTACTACAAGCAAGCTGTGGCGTCCAATCCTGACTTTGCTGAGGCTGTCTGCGGCTTATCGACAGCCCTGAGCTCGGTTTGCGATTGGAGGGGCCGTGGCGGTGTTCTGCTTTTGGGCGGAACATACGACCGCTGGCATGTTGATGACGATGGGATGCTGAGGGATGTCAAGACACAGGGTCAGGGCAGCGGCCTGATGAAGCGCGTCGTGGATATTGTCGGGCGACAGCTAAAGGAATCATCGACATGGGGCCGCGGGGCATTGCAGGAGCATTCGATATCACACATTATTTCACAGCTCCAGGGCGCGGGCTCTAGCATGACCGACGGCTCGCTGGACCTCGAAGCGGAGCTCCGTAAATGGTCTGGCAAACCTTGGGAGGGCAGCCGGATCCTACGACTGATTGAGCGCTCAACGAGGGCCGCTATGCGCTGCTGGTACCAGGACAAATACGTCAAGGGAATCCAGTCACCAACCGGATACCCCCGACCAAAACCTCCAAACAATCTGTCGATTCCATCAGCGCCGACAGTTCTACCCTTCCATACATTCACTTGCCCCCTAACTGCAAAAGACATACGCATGATCTCTCAGAGGAACGCGCTTAGGATCTCGTGCTCCACGCTGCGATCACCCTGGATTCAGAGCACCGTCTACGAACCCCCAAGCCCTCCAAGACCACATTTGAACGTTGGTTACGTGTCGTCTGATTTCAACAACCACCCACTCGCACACTTGATGCAGTCTGTCTTCGGATTCCACAACCAGTCACGGGTGAGGGCCTTCTGCTATGCAACAACGGCAAGTGATAAGTCGACCCACCGGCAACAAATTGAACGGGAAGCACCTGTTTTCCGCGACGTCAGCACCTGGACCTCCGATCGGCTGGTGGATCAAATTGTCAAGGACGGTATCCATATTCTTGTCAATCTCAATGGATACACCAGAGGCGCTCGCAATGAGATCTTTGCTGCACGGCCAGCTCCCATCCAGATGTCCTTCATGGGCTTTGCTGGTACTCTTGGAGCGGAGTGGTGCGACTACCTCCTGGCTGATGCCACCGCAATTCCGCCTTCTACGTTGCGGCCTCATCGTAATAATCTAAGTCTAGAGGACGTTTTCCGCGACGAGGCCGAAGCCGAAAGTGAAGATTGGGTGTACTCGGAAAACATCATTTTCTGCCGCGACACGTTCTTCTGTTGTGACCATGCACAGTCAGCCGACGGATCCAACGACAGGGATATGACATGGGAAGTGGAGCAACAGAGGCGTTGGAAGATGAGAAAGGAGCTATTCCCAGGCCTCCGTGACGATGTTATCATTCTCGGAAACTTCAACCAGCTTTACAAGGTATGTCACAACTGATGCTCCGTGCCAATGCATTTAAGACCCGACTGACTGACTCCTTGTAGATTGACCCGACCACGTTCCGAACATGGCTGCGGATCCTGGCCGCGGTCCCCAATGCCGTGTTGTGGCTTCTCCGGTTCCCCGAACTCGGCGAAACTCACCTAAGGCGTACGGCAAAGGCATGGGCTGGAGAGGGTGTGGCAAGCCGCATCATATTCACCGACGTGGCGCCAAAACAACAGCACATCTCGCGCGCCCGGGTGTGTGATCTATTCCTTGATACGCCAGAATGCAACGCCCACACGACAGCTGCCGACATACTGTGGTCCAGCACGCCGCTGCTAACCTTGCCACGGTATGAGTACAAGATGTGCTCGCGCATGGCCGCGTCGATTCTCAAGGGCGCGTTGCCAAAGGATGCTGAGGGGGATCGCGCGGCCGCGGAGCTTATCGCAGCCGACGACGCCCAGTATGAGGACTTTGCGATCAAGATGGCAAGTGGGCTACGGTACGACACTTCGAAGGGCTATGGGGAGGGTGCGGGCCGACTGGCCGAACTAAGAAAACTGCTCTGGGCGAGTAAGTGGACCTGCGCGCTGTTCGACACCAGGAGATGGGTTGGGGACCTGGAAGATGCGTACCAGGAGGCGTGGCGGAGATGGGTTTCTGGGGAGAGCGGTGATATTTACCTTTAAGCGGCCAAGGATACGTCGATTCAGGTACCTCGTGGGGTTTTACCCTACGAGCATGATGCAAAAGACTTGGGCGGATTGTTGTGTTCCTTTCCGGGATAAACGAAAGAAAGCGAGCTACTGAAGAGATTTGGGAGAAATCGTGCGCGAGCTACGAAGAAGCGGGTACATGGGATTTTCAACGGGATATTTACGAGATGACTTTGCATTATTTATACCAACCGCTCCGCCAACCGCTCAGTGTTGCGGGCGGGGCCATATGACGATGAATGGGATGGGTGGATGGGATGACTTGGTTCTGCGGCTGTCTTTTCGCTCGGGCTGCTTCATGTTCTTTGGGTTGTCATGTAACAACAAAAGATATCCGGTCCGGCGTGGCCGCTGCCTGTTTGGCGTTGGGACTTATAGCTAGGATCTCATGACGAGGAATTGCAAGTGACCATCAGGTCTTATGGGACGGAAATTCATATCGAGATGGGATGGAACCGGCGTTTTCTTGTTGTCTTCTGGTTGGCCGAATCAGAGTAAATATGGGATTGATCTAGCTGATCGTTTGGCCTTGGGCCTCGAGAACAGTCTCGGCCATCAGAGCCTTCGGGGGATGGATTCAGGACACGGGCTCGCGCCCGTCATGTCGCAATTTATTATCTTCCTGGTGCCGCTTCCGTGCCAGTGCTATGGCGTGGTGTTCGTTTGTTCTCGTGCTACATGCGTGTCTGTTTGCCTTGATATCCGCTCGAGATTCGAGTAGCCTGTCTCAGCAGAGGTGCTATTCAGTTGGAAAGCTTGTAGCTGTAAAGTAAACTACGTCAAGCCTTCCATTGTAGGTACAATGCCTGACAGGAAGGTAAGCTGCGAGCATTTTAGCACACTATTGGATACTTTGGGAACTCTTGCTGGACACTTTGGCAAAATATTGTTGGAGTCCGGCAGGAGGTTAGTCGAACAAGGTCCCTCGCTATCTGAGGTTTTGGGTTGCTTGTCGTCTACACCGGGACGTCGCCGTAAGTTCGTCGTTTTGTATTTTTGAGGTGGTTTCGAGGTGGTTTACGGTCGGTAGGGCAGGGTAGGGTACTCTTGGAGTTCCAACAGGGCAGACGACGGAGCTGCAGTATACCTCTGAGGTTCCAACAGAGCTGGTAATGGAGGTGTAATATCATACTGTTGCTACTGTGGATTCTTCGGGTTTTGGGGGTTCGAGATGATGGTGGATCGGGAGAGCCTATTTGTCTGAAGAGCCGAAGAGGGGGGAATGTCTCTGTGTTCGGATAGTTACGTCGTTTGTTGGTGTTGTTGCGATGGGAGTTGGGCTGAATGGAAGTCTGTGTTGGCTAGATGGGTAGTTTGAATAGCAGTGTAGGGGCTCTGGTCTGCCATCGAATCGAGAGTGATTCTGTTCTAGGTTGTAGCTTATGTTGCTCCCGGCTAAAGCCACGGGCTCATGGGGAGGATTTACTTACCTAGGTGGTTGTGTTGGTGGTTTCTTTCGGAGAAACTCTGTCGTTCTCTCTTCGGCACCCAGATTGTGATTGTCTCGTGGCGATAGTTTGGTAAACAATAGTAGCATGAAGATGATATAACTTTCTAAAGTCAAAGGCATCTACTTCCGAGGCATCTGGCAGAGGTTGCCATCGACGGGACGAGGGATCTGGGCGGGGATACGGAAGTCTTGGTTGATAGATCAGAGTTGGGCTTGCGAGTGACAAGTTCGGGGTAGGTTCGACAACGTGGTATATGATCAGAGAAAGGTCTGTCTGTTCAAACAGCAACACCATGACAGAAGAAGGGTGGAAATTCAGGCAGAGCTTCCATCTCCCATGTCTATAATCTAGTAAGCCAGTCTCCGTTACTGGTTTCCGGTGGCATGGCAAGCAAGAACCCGTAGTCACCAAACGAAACCGCTTGGTCCTCATCACCATCGCGAAACAGATCGACCACCAGTCAGTCCCGAACCAGCCGGCCACCTCAGCCAACGGGATACGCAAGGTACCTTCGAAACACAGACGGGGAGGGAAATCAAGGAAGGATCCCGATAGCCGGGCATGATGCTGACGATCACGACTACGACCGCGATACCAAACGCCCATCGTTGCCATCATCATCCTCCACATTCCCGACGACGGTCTCAACCCCAAACTCCAACTCCGCCGGCCTTCAGCACAGCGAGGCAAGATCATAGGGCCAGCTGAGTGAGTGAGGGAGCGGGGGCCCTCAACATGGCACGCAGGCAAGACCAGACCAGATCAGGCCTAGCAATCAAGGCACCAAGCACCAAGCACCAAGCACCAAGCACCAAGCAAGCACCAAGCACCAAGCAAACATGCGTCTGTCCAGCAGCGGCATAGAGGCCGGAGCCAGTGAGTGTGAGTGCCCTCACCCATCATCCCATCATCCCATCCCATCCCATCCCATCCCATCCTCGCTTCTCCCCTCCCCCTCTCGGGGCGGGGGGACGGAAACGCACGCCCGCCCCGACCGCACGCGCTCGATTCGACTCGCTCGCTCCGAGTCGTTGCATGGCATGGCACGGCATGGGACATGGATATCTCAGACATCGCATGATATCCATGAATTCCTCTCTCAGCCGCCCACATCCCAACCGTGCCAGCCATCCTCCGAGTAGCAGCAGCAGCGCCAGCAACGGCAGCCGTGACTAGCTGCTAGCAGCAGCAAAACTGGGACTAAAGCCCCGCGGGTAGGTAGGTAGGTAGGTAAGGTAGTAGGTGAGCAAGCAAGCAAGCAAACAAGCACCACAGCGCAGTGCGGCTGACAGGTCCGACCTCCGCACCGCACGGGAAGCCGAGTGAGACAACGGAGTAGCCTCCCCCCCTCTTGGACCCCCCTCGTGTGGTGAGTGAGACATGCTTCCTCGGGGCCATCTCCTGCCCTCGCCTCGGACGGAGGAGGCCAGACCCTTTTCTTCCCTTCCCTTCGCGTGCATGCCGTGGCCCACCTCCTCCTCCTCCTTCAGTCCAGTCGTCTTCTCTCCGCGACACAAAACGTTGAAGGATCGCAAACATTGAGTACGTACGCGGTGTAGGCCAGGTAGGTGGGAGGGAGGAGGTGGTTATGACCAATCCGTCTCAGTCGGTCTCCGGGGACCCGATAGATGGATGATACCAACCAGTTCTTTCCCCTCCCTTTTCCACGGGCGTCCGTCCGCCCATCCGTCCATCCGCTAGAAACCCGCCTAGGTGTTTATTCAAGGTTGTTGCTGGACATACCTCCCCCTTCCCCCCTTCTGGTAATACCTTCCCTCTTCCTTCCCTGCCCTCGCAGAACGCAGAGCGCAGAGCGCAGAGCGCAGAACGGAGAAAACACACAGACGCTTCTTTTTCGTCAGGTGTTGCAAAACCGACTGAGATCTCGCCGGGCAGCCAGCCAGCCAGCCAGCCAGCCAGCCGTTTTATTACTCCTGAAAATAGAACATCAACTGTCAATAGTTCGTCCAGTAGCCCAGCCCAGCCCAGCACGTCACAGTACGTATCCGGACACAGACAACGCCCCGGCAGCCCAAGACAACGGGACCGTCCCCCTACTACCATACCCAACCTTATTCTCCCCTTGAACACCAGAGTAGAACGCCCAGTACCCAGCTCATCAAACCCCCCCCGACGAATCACAACAAGCAACACGCTCGTCGTCAAGAAGCCAAACCAACTCTCCCCTAAACCCAAAACAAAAAGAAGAAGGAAAAAGAAAAAAGAAACCTTCTTAATTAGAAGCCGTTTTTTATTTCATTCTTGCGCTTTCTTTCGGCTATCGCCCCGTAGCCTGACACCAGCCACAAACAGAAAACCACACCACCACCCACCACCCACGCTGAAGCTCGTTACACTAACTCACATGAGACATGAGACATGAGACATGAGGCAAAGTCCTTTCTTGCTCAAACGGCAAACGGTCTTCCTCTCAAGCGAGAAAACGGCGGTAATACAAACTTACCTAGGTGGCAAGCAGTGGCAGCAAAGAAAAGAAAAACAATAATTTAGCAACCGTAATTTTGAACTTACCACCACACCCCACCCCCCCCCTATCTCCGACTCCCGTTTTCTTTCCGCACTCAAGGCCCAACCGGGGACATCCTTCCGGCGCAAGCCACGTCCCAAGTATACGGGCTGTGGGCTCGCTCGACTCCGTAGGGGAGGCCTACCGCTCACTCACAGCATTCGCAACCTCGCATGTCTAGCGGCGGGGCGGGATTCATGCAGAGCAGAGCAGAGCAGGGCAGGGCAGGGTTACATAACATAACTACCGAGCGGTCTATGGCTTTGGATGAGTCGGGGTCACGGATGGCTGGGAGGTGGGGAGCAAGGAGGAGGAGGAGGAGGAGGAGGGGGGGAAGAAGAGGGGGGGCACAGGAACTGCGGTTGGTCGACAAGCAAGCAAGCAGCAGCAGCAGAGTCTTTCCCCGTTGGGTCGGGTCGGGAAAGAGATGATGGTGGGTTAGACAGGAATGGAGTTGACCGCCCCGGGAGCGTTTTTTTCTTCTCTTCGGGAGCTCTCAATCGAGCGCTGCTTCTGCTGCTTCGGCCACGCATGATCTGAGCGCGGGGACCTCACCGGTAGAGAGATGTTGCTGATCGTGAGTGAGTTCTTGTCCTGGCGGGCAGAGAGAATCACGAGTTTACCTCGTCTGACAACTCGTCTCAACACCACCAGAGACAGCCAGACAACTTCGTGCCGCAGGCAAAGTTCCTTCAACGAAAACGCGGGACAAGCAAAATTTCATCACCACCACCACGACCACCACTGGCAGCCTCCAGGCTTTAGGCTTCGCGACGGGACATTATGCAGTGACTGACGCACCTACACGTGTTGCGTGCTCAGATCATGATAGCAAACTTGTTTGGCCGCTGCAACAAGTGCCTCTCTGCCAGCGACGGCGTGCGAAAAGAAGGACCACAGCGCCGTGCGTGAGGAGAAGCGAGGCCCTTTCCCGCGAGCAGCTGTGAGCTGCGTGGAGAAACCCCCCGTTTCTGGTCAATATCCCCACTCTTATCGACGGCTCGTGCAGGTGCGCATTGTCCCAATGTCTCACTTTCGGACCTCAACACTGGAGGTGGCGACGCGCCCAGATTTCAACGGCCACTGAGCTTTCAGGGGAGATGGGAGAGAGGGGGAGCCAAGGAAGGGCAAGATGTGCTGGGAGAGGGGAGAGCCTTCCTTCCCGGTTGCCTCTGTGTCTCTGCAACTCAGTCTGAGACCGCAGCTGTTCCTGATGCAGGCCGCGGGCCCATCATCATCTCTGGGTGGTGTCTGATCAGCGACCGTAAGCCGCTTGTTGCTAGCAGAGAGTTCATTTCTAGACAATGCGAAAGCCTCTGCAACTGTATCGGAGTGTTCCGACAGTCCTGCGTGGGCAATATCACAGGGAAACCCCAGACCTCGGGGCCACCGGAGATAGCTCCAGGTAGTCACCGTCTATTTCCACCTCAGCTGCCAGCAGGCCAGGGAAGACTTCCTCAACGGGTGACGGGGCGTCTGTGGTGTGGCCGGGGCGATCCAGACCAGCGTCGACGAACATCGAGAGCCGACCGTTGAGGAAAACGCACCCGGGTCAATGTTTCGGACAGGTGGGCCGGGCGTCCAGCCAGAACGGAGCGAACTTGGCCTGTTCTTAAACTCGTATATGAGCCAATCGACATCGGCGAGCACCCAGCGCCCTACGCCGCCCTCAACGGCCACAAGACTCGTCGTGGCGTAAATACTGGTGGATCACGAACACCACCGGGCGGGTTCGTGGCCCGCGCAACACAACGTGCTTTGGAGGCGGGCGGCTGTCTAGCTCAGCCCTTGGAGGCGCCAGTGAGTCCGCCCTGTGATTAGCGGTGCAGTAACCGCTCTAGTGCACTCATGTGTTGTGCACACGCGCAGGAGGGCATCGTGTTGGGTGGGTAGTGCAATCCGTCGAGCGGATCCAAGTGGGAGCTGCCGGTGAGCGAAAATGTGAAGCAATGTGGAGGTCTATCGACGCGGCTCTGGGGGGGTTTGAGCTGGACAGGGGTCAGAACGTCCAGCAAAGACCCAATAGATTGCGGAGAATGGGTGACAGACTGGAGATGGCGGGATTAGCGGCAGGCCCATGCCGCAAACCACAAATTTGCGGTCCCCTTTGCCCAGTGAGCGTCGTGGCCTGTGAAAGGCTGACGGGAACTCGACGATCCGTGATGGTGAATCTCCCCGACCGTTGGTCTTGGCCACGAACAAGCCAGGCTCCCCCCCCCCGGTACCTGACGCTAAGATGAGAACCGTATCCACTATTTACGGTGAGGCGGCGTCGCTGTGATTGCGGGAGCCATCGCGAGCGCGATCCCAGTGACGCGCACGTGTGCATGCCCTTGCTGGCGCATCGTTATCAGCGGTGGAGGTTTCGATGAACAGTTGTTACGATCCCCCTTTCAAGAAGCCTGGTCCTCTAGCCCCAGCTGAGGCTGAATGAACTCCCTTGCTGTGGGCTTGATTTAGAGCGTAGCATTCTGATAATGATATAACTGGGTGCCAATGTGTCAGTGGGTGCCAATACTACTCCCCGTCTCAAGGATATTTATGTTCTATTTTGGGCGCAACTTACCACACTGAGCAGCATCCAAGGCGAAGGATCACATACTCCAGTACTTTCCATCTATGCTACCTGCACCTCTGCGCGCCCCTTCCCGCTCTTGGGTGTGGCCGAGTACCGTACATTTTGATTGCCAACCTGGAAATGGCCAACCTACCTAGTACGTCCCAGAGCAGAGTCGCAACGCCATCTCAAAGCGACAAGCCCCCAACGAGGTAGCAGTTGCTCCCAAGGACTGTTTCAGCGCTCGTGTGCCCCGCTACAGTGCACCTTCAGCGAGAGGAGGGGCACCAGCCCACCGGGCTGCCAGCGACTGGCAGCGATGGCTGTCAAAGGCAGGGGCGCTTCCGCCTTGCTTCCAGTTAGGAAATTGGGGCGTCAAAGCCTCAGCTGAAGCCCTTTTTTTCTTCGCTAACTTTGTCCCGGAACGGTAAATGGCGCAAGCGTGTCGACGCAAAGGGGAGTGCCAGCAGGCATGGGCGCCACGGCGAAGATCTGCTTTCCATGATTGGGCGCCCCCGACCCGGCGTTGTGTGACAACGGTTTTTTGCGTCAACGCCAAGAGCCTTGGTGGAGGATCTCTCCTCTTTCTGGGGGTGAGGTCGCCGAGTCGGGCTTTAGCCACATCGTTGAGGTGTGGGTAGTGCCCGAGCCCGAGCCGGGCCGCTGGATCGGGGTGGTGCCGGCTGCCAGCGATGGCGTTCCCCCGCTAATCCGTCCAGGCGGCGGACAGCGCGAGGCCCAAGATCGAACAGCATCAGCGGTTCTGCCAGTTGACAGCTGACAGCGCTTGGCACCGTGTTCAAGCTGTGGCTGAACAACAGCGTTGGATCGATGTGCTCGTCGCTGGTTCAGGATTTGTCGCAGCGGGATCTTCCCGTACCCGTGCAGATCATTGTGCTGCCCGTTGCAGCACCCTCCAAACCGTGATCGATTCTGCAGCTCTTTTGCATGCCAACAAGAAACGGAGAGCCGAATGAAGAGCAGGACAGCTGAGACGTGTGGACTGGCCATTCGCTGCACGTCTGGCGTGCTTGCTGCTGTTTCAACCCGAGCCTGGAAAAAACATCGCTGAGCAGCCGGCCGGGGCATTGTGAGCTCCCTGGAGCCGGCCAATGGCGTATTGTACAGCGAACCTCACGGGAAGACTGATGCAGCTGCCCCATGCACGAGAACCAGGGAGCGACCACTCTACCTCCTATGTGCACGCGTTTGTGTGCTCCCAGCAGCTTGCAGCAACAGCAGCAGAGCTTACTCACCACCGACCCATGCCTCGTTTGCCGTGGTGTTTAGGACGTGTTGGCGATGAGAGCGATGATAGCGGAGATCGGGGATCTGGCTGGCCCCCGCTCCAAGCGGCGGCGCCCACTCTCGTGGGAGCCTGGTCCAAGTGTGGTTCTGCGGAACGGGCGCCAAACGGACAAGACAAAACGGGGAACCTGGAAAAGGACGGAGTACGTACTCTAGCACTCTGACGCTTGGGCCTAGCACCGTGACCCCACACTGCGATGTGGCTCTGGGTTGTGGACGTGTGGACGTGCTGCAAACAGCCTTGGAGGAGAAAAAGTGTCCTATTATTGAGGGACCACAGGGTAAAGCGAGATTGCAAAACATCCTGTTCCCCTCAGTCAGAAGCCCGCCGGTGGTGAGTCTTGACAGGATACGCCATGGATGCGCGGTCGAGACGTGCCGGCGACCGACGTCGGCATGTTGGCGACGGGGCTTTGGTGACGATGGCGGGAGATCTGACAGCTGAGTTGATGGCTGGGCGAGATCGATCCTGTCGCGGCCGCGCAACATTGGGAGACGGCAGATGATAGACGAGGGTAGCCTTGTGTGTATTGTTCGCAATATGAGCAGGGTCGTGGCTAAGTTTGGCTCAGGACAGTGGTGGTTCCTTCTTCTGCCTCCTTGGCTCGGAAAATTAACGCTCCCAGGCCCAGAAAAAAAAAACCAACGCAACTGGCCATCGCGGACCAGCTTTCCGTCAAAATTTCCTACCTAGTGCAGCGCACACGACACACCCCAAAATTGCTGAACCCTCCCATCCATCTCTCGTCTCGTCATCCCCACCCGATGAAACAGCCAGAGGAACCCTGACCCGCCGGGGAGAGGACTGCAGCACGAATGGGTTCGGTTTCGATAGCCTGCCTGGTCCGCATGTCGTTTGATTGCTGAATGCAACCTCGATCTGCTGGCACGAATCCGATAAACATCGGGCGACGGCACGATGCTGTGGTTCTCCATCCCACGAGATGGGATGATGGAGCGTGCGCGACCGTTTGGTCAGAGACCGCAGGGTGCGCTAAGCGCCGTTGCGCCCCTGACGATGCACCCAGCCGTCCGGGGCTCCCAAGCGACTGGATCACGCTGAAGCCACCCGCAAGGGATCAGCACAGACCGGCTGGCTGGGATCTCGGGGCAGTGGTTTGTTTGGAGCTTAAACCCCAGGGGAGATCTGGTCAACGATGTTGACTGGCTTGTCAACGCCCCCATCACCCGTCAGGTAGGCGAATACTACCCTTTTGCAACACTGCAGCCGCACCCTGCGGTTGTTTGGGCGGGATGGATGCCCACAACCACAGCTCCATGGTCCGTCCGAAAGGAGAAACATATTCGTGGAAAAGCAAATCCGGCCTGGGCAGAGCCTCGTAAGATCGCGGCAGCCTCCGCCGCCGTCATCCATCGCCGCTCCCAGCCCGCGCCCTCGGCCACACAGGCACGGGAGATTCACCCCTGGCTCCCAGCTCCAGCCGCCGAGGAAGCAATCGTACGTGCTTCCGACAGCACAGCAAAAATCACTGGGTTTGCGCCGAGAAACGAGAAGCGGAGAAATATAACTGAGGGCCGCACGCCCTCATCTCCCCGGACTCCGGACGAGGCTAGATCAGACCGACAGGCTGGATGACCGGGTTGGTGTCGACATTTTCTCCGGCTCACGCAAGGCAAGGGGTTGCAAGCGAACGAGTTCTATTTTCGCTCCTCCCCGTCACTGACTCGGTTCCTCTCTTAGAAGACGCGATATAGCATCATGGAAGACGCCCCCCTTTCCCAGTCTCTGAGAGTCTCTGAGGTTCTCTTTGGTTACGGTGGAGTCGCCGTCGCGTTAGGGCGCCAACTCGTCACATCGCGCATCCCGATCGTGGACCCTCGACCCCGTCACCTCGCGTTTCCGGATTTTGGTGCCGGCATGCCCCGATACGTGGCGCTGGCTGCTGACAGAGACCGCGGGATTGAAATTGTCGATTTGGGGTAGGAATTCGTGCCCGAAGGCTGGATGTGTGTCGCAGTGTTGGTCGAGAAGGGAGGGGATGGATGTGTTTGTTGCGCAGCAGCATGGAAACATCCGCGTTCTATCCCAGCCGATATCACACATGTTAATAAAGGGCTCAGCGTGTTGTGCAGCCCCGACTGTCTTCAGCCAGGGCCCTGCTTTCACGCACCGCACCAGTCTCTCGCGCCAACCAGACGAATACTTGCCGAGCGCCACCGAGCATAATTACTCGATCTCTTGAAGGGTCTCCCGAGCGGGCGAGGTAACTTCGTAGTGCCTGCGGATAGCGCTTGTTGCTCCACACCACGATGAGGAGCATCGACCCTTCGCTGACATCGATCGCACGGCATGGCACGATATGGCTGAAGTCGGCGTCTGAAGCCCAATTAAAAAGCGTTATTTAGCCTACCGGGCAGTGGTAGCACCAGTATTCCAGGTAGTATCTGGCAGCGAGAGTTACTGCTATTCTCACGCTAACTTCTAGCCTACCAGTTCACCGCAGGCAGGGTTGAGCATGTTGTCGTGGATGCTCTCTCGTTCTCTCCGTTGGCTGGTACGGATCCCACCGATGTCCGTTTCCCCATCGGACGGCAGAACGGGCAAGGCAGTTAGGAGGGTTGCGGCTACCCTAACCCCTGTCCGTCCTCCCGTTGACGAGTGCAGAGTTGGGATTTTCTATCCAATTAATTTTCAGCTGTTCCTCGGCGGTACGACGCACGAATTATTGTCTTCTTGTCATCGGCAGAGCATCCTCATTGCTGGGACGCTGGCCGAGCACAGAAAACTCGAGACCAGCAGTCCTTGTTCCCCACTGATTGGCCGAGGCGGCATCGTCAAATTCCGCATTTTGACCCGATCGCTTGACAAATTCGGGAGCATTCGACAGTTTACCCCCCCCTAATTGGTTAGCGTAGATCTAGCTAGCAGGATTCCGGAGTGAGCATCGGTGGGCTCAACCGCCAAGTCCCTAGTTTTCGTTTGCTTGGAGTTAGAGCTGTGAGCGGGAGCCATCAAGCTGGTTAACAGAGCTCCCAGTGGCTTACCGAAGCGCTGACCGGTTGGCCTTGTCGGCGTTGCCTGTCTCTCTCTTGGGAGCGGCCTCGGATAGCCACGGAAGCAGGTACCAGACACCAAACGCACTCGTCTCCTCTACTTCTCCACCGGAATAGGCTTTGCTTGACCCGAGATCATAGACATGTGCGTAGCTATGAGAACTACACACAAGGTTGTGGCTCCTTCTGGTAGCCTCTGGTAGCCTTTGGTAGCTGTGGATTCGCACTCGCTGTCAACGGGTCCAGACTGTGTCAGTCGGCGGGCTGAGAACCATACTGGGGGGTTCAATCTACACTGGTCTAAAAGTTTAACATAAAGCCTTCGACGGCGCCAAGACACCTGGCAGGAGTTCTGAAGCAGATAGCTGGGGCGTTCCGTGGTCCGTAACGAACCAAAATGGATCCAGAGCTGGCCCACTACACAGTATGATATTTGCAGGGTCAACATTTGCTCGTTGGAGTAGGGGACTGAAAGCACCGATAGTACATCAGCGTGCGTGGACGGTTGATGAGTTCAGCGGCAGTTGCCATTGATGACAGCACACCAGCACACCAGCACACCACCAGTATCATCGAAAGATGGCCTCCGCGCTCCCTGGCCCCTGCCCACTGCTTGCTGGGGACAGCCCTGTCACCACAGGCCCATCAGACAAGGTCAGGCCCCCCCGGCACCGTTTATCTTGTTCACCTTCGGGCTGCCGTCGCAGTCCCACCCCTCCCCGTCTCTTCATTGCAGCCCGCCAAGTCTTCAACTGGCTAGCAGGGAGCCACCGAACCTGACAGGACAGACTAGGACGGGCCCGAGCTCGAGCACCTCTCCGTTTTTGCTCAGCTCCCTTCTCATTTTGCCCCATTCCACTTGCTCCCCTGCCACAGCGTGTAAGACCTGGAAGCCGATAATCAGTAGCCTGCCCCATGTCTTCCTCAAGGAGACTACCGAACCGCACTACGAAGTACCTCCACCGTGCGCAGGCCGGACCC
>Ga0247780_1000306_pt1 | contig 49006 bp, 41 predicted proteins | sample UWRJL079202R5_FD_179927 | JGI IMG/M metagenome (GOLD analysis project Ga0247780, IMG submission 179927) | Plant litter microbial communities from Arlington Agricultural Research Station in Wisconsin, United States - UWRJ-L079-202R-5 | ecosystem: Environmental > Terrestrial > Plant litter >...
GTGGTTAGAACAGTGTGGCTGGATCCACGCAGCCGCTCCGCGGCTGCATCCGTGGATCTGCACAGCCAAGAACGCCAGACTCCACTGCCAACCTCGTATTCAGTCAGCTAACCTCGCTTCGCAGAAGTGAGTGTGGCCAATGCACTCCGTGCACTGGCCACCCTCACGGCTATAATAACACGGCTTCCACTCTCGAAGATAGAAATAATCAATTACCTTCAACACACACTGCTTTCCAATGCCTTAACCCCTTTTGCATTTCAACAAGTTCTCTTTATAGTTTCTTCCCTATTACGCCATCGCACCAGTTCAGTATAGTAAATGTTATATATAGACGTAAATATACATATTAGTGTAGAGATTAGAAAGGTTAATATTAATGGAATAATAGGGGGTTTTAACGTGATGGAGAAGATATGTTTACTTTTAAGGTTAGTAAAGCTGTGGAAAAGAGGTAGCTTAGAAGGCTTATAAGGGGTACGTTATTAAGTAATAATATCCCTAAGCTTTTAAAACAGATATAAGCTTTTCTAATATACATTATATTATATTACTTAGGTAAAAGGGTTACTGTGCTAGATAATAATGGGAGGCCAGTATAAGTACCGCAGATGGTTAAAGATAGAGATATAATGTTTTTAACTTTAAGCTCCGCAGTGCCGTTTATGCTACGTACTAAAGAGTTATACTTAATAGATAGCGAGGAAAGCCTAACGCTTAGGCTAGTAGGGGAATGCTATGTCCACAGCATAATGAAGGACGAGATAATAAGTAATAGTAGAGGGATTACGTTTGTTATGTTAGTTTATTAAATTCTTAGAAACTAGTGTGGACTTGAATTTAGATAGAGCTTAAGAGCCTGAGGAACAGGTATAGTAAGCCAAATCATTAGGTGAAAACAAACGACACAGGCTGTCGAGCAAACAGAACCTATCCTGCCTAAGTTAATGTAAGAATCCTTAGACAATATAATGATAGACCTAAGCACTTAACATAACAGGTAGCCTTTAACTATATTAGTATATCTTATTAGCATGTTAGGTTAGGAAAAGCTTCTCCGATATTATTCTTAGGTAGGGTATTTTTTTCTCTGCCCGTTATAGTGTAATTATCATCTTACTAATCGCTTAGGAGCATAATCTTACATAGACTCCCTAGTTAGCCTGCCAGGTACTAGAAATCAAACAGGCCCAATACACAGACAGCGTCCTATAGATTTCAGAGCCCTTCCCTAGTCTTAAAACACTGTAATTTTATTTACGCACAGCTGCTCTGACTTGGAGAGCTGGGCTAAAATCACTGTATAGGACTAGGTAATCACTAGCGTGCCGAGACATTAGGTTTTCAATCGATAGTAGCGTTGCCCGCGGCCGTTAGCTTGTGCGTCTTGTTTCTTCGCTTCCGGTGGCTCTCTAAAGGGTGCCTCCTGTTGAATCAGCTATCCGCCACTACATAGTGGACCTACACCTTGGTGTACGCTGTAGGCCTTAGCGTTGGCGGCGATTTACCTCAAGGGGTGAGAACACGTGCTAGGCAACAGTGCTCTTCCAGTAACCCTTCCCCTCTATTAGCTGCCTGGTTTCTATATGCAACTACTTGTTGTTTGCGTGTGTGCTTAGCTTATGCTAATTATATGTCTTTATCTACTGTTTGTTTCGTTAGGACGCTCCGTGACTTTATTCGGCTTCTGTTTACACCTTATCGTGCCTTATCTCTATGACTTATCTTGCCTTATAGCTTAAGTGGCTGCCTTGTATCCTTATGCTATCCTAGGGCTCCATATCTGATAAATACCATATGATAAATGGTGTCTTAGGTGGCTGCGAAGCTCAGTATCGACTGATGGTAACTCTGTTCGTCGTCGATTCATTCTTACCCCTCTTCTCGTGGAAGCTGAAGTTGTGGTTTGATTACAAAGGGAGAGGAACACCGAGGTTGGGAAGGCTAGGCAGGTGCATTGCAGCGTCTGTTCTCGGGCGAGGCAAGCGCCACCTTATGACGCCTCACTGGGCTGCCTCGAACAGGGTAGACTTGGAAGGAGCATGCTCAGCCAACATTTGTTAACTCTTCCACCACGGCACCATTACCAACCAGCTATGAAAATTCCATCATATTAATCAACATCTATTAGTTACTATTGGAAATGCGGTGGCTCGGGACGAAGTCTGACAGGTTAAGCCATCGGCGCTAACTTGATCGAGAACAGCTACAGTTACCTTATACTAGTTCATCGCTTGAAAATGACCGACACAGTCCCGAAGGTTTACAGTAGGGAGCTTGTTTTATACAAGGCGGATGGCTGAGGAAAAAGAGCATCTGATGGCTGGCTTGGCCGGCTTGGCGCGGGCTGAAAAAGTGGGAGATGTGAACGAAGATCCGTATCCGGCGCTGCCAAAAGTACATCCTTCTTCCCCCCAGTCTGTTCAATTTCGTTACGTGCTTGTCTGCGAATGATAGTCTAACTCTATTTGTAATGGCTGAGGGGCTGAGGATGTTTGTAGTTGGGGTCTGGGACGAACATGGAATGAGAGGCGAATACTGAAGTAATTTTGGATAAGGGGCCTAAACTGGGGCTTATAGGACACCGGGACAAAAGAAGCCAGGGGTGGTCCCAGTTTTGGGACACATTAGCCAAAACCTGCAAAAGCTTGTCGGGAAACGAGCTGAGCAGATGATCTTGAGACCGCTGATGCTGAACTATTTGATCAGCGTCTTGGTTAATTAGTGCACGGTAGCTTTGATTGTCGCCATCGGATTCGTCTAGGCTATCGATGAAGTAGCAGAACCGAAAGTTGTTCTGCGTCTCCCTAAGCATGACAACCTAACAGTCAACGGTCTCTAGCCGGCACTGGGGCGCATACGTGCCTGGCCACAGGCTACTCGTCCTCTACAAACACCATACCATCATCATACCTCATTCATCACACCAATTCCCTCGCAAGGTTCCAACATGAGCTTTGTGTGTGCGGGCAAGCGGGCTTGCGGCATCAACGACATGTGCCGCCTTGGCGGCCACTTTGGCGTAAGCGACCAATTTCACGGAGAGGCACCGGCAAACGTGGATACCGTGCCGCCTGTCTTTCAACCCTTCGCAGCTCTCCCAAATAGTGTCAAGACGAGGCGAGCTGTTTACCCATTGACTTTGATGACCATCACCGACCAGCCATACGGAGAGGTCCTCGTAACTCTACGGTCATTTTAGACCGTGGCAACTATAGCCGACGCAGTCCAGAACAGTGGATTTCTCGCTCAGTCTGGCTCAGTCTAGCTCAGCCTAAGGCGGCAACTGATCAGTTCCAAAGAAGGAAAGGGAAATTCGTGGTGTCGATTTTAGGGTGGTGAAATGGCTGTTATACGAAAACCGAGCCTGCACAAACGGCCCTCAGAGAGATGCCCATCCTGTACTTGAAGTTCAGATATACGATGTATCTTGCAAACGCCAAGCGCGAAACCATCTCCAAATGGCGCCCCTTCATAGTGATTCCATCCCATTCCTATCTTTGCTAACCCAAGTATGACATGTCCCTCTCCTTACCCGCCCCCACCCCCCCTGCCATCGTCAAAATCACGTGAAGGGGGTGTAAGACAGCGAGTACGAATCATTCCAAGCCAGATTGCTTTGGTCTAAATCCTCCGCGTTTATAAAATCCGGATATGACTCCTCATAAAAGCCCATGCTCATGTCAAATGTGGTAGGTATATCGTCCAACACGACACCAAAATTGATCCCTTGCGGACCAACGTACAGGTTGGCAGCAGGTGCAGAAGTTGACAAGATGGACGCGACTTGATCGGAGTATGGAGTGTCTGTATCCAACGTGGCAAAAGCTGGGAACGCAGCGTCTGGGTTTGATGGAGTAGGAGGACCGCATGACGAGTGAGAACCCACTTCGCTAGGGGTTTGGTCGAGCCCTCTGTCGGGGCTTGCCCTCTTCAAGATCGAAGACACGGCTGACCAGCTCTTGAGACTCTCTAGCTGCAGGATGCGGTTGCTGTCTGGTGATATCTGACCAATGGCATCGAGAGCCATCCTGACAATCTCATCTTCGGGGCTGCCGATGTATGGCGAATCGGGCGGGGTTTCACCGGGGAAGAGGGTGGTGAAGATGTCGTACCAGCGGTCCTCGGTTTTGCCGCGTTGGTATTTGAACTGGCAACCACATTGACCCTCACGGCCGTCCTTGGAACGTGCTCGCCCGAAGTCGAGGTCCCTCAGCTGGGGGGATTGTGTTTGCTTCTGGGGATGGAAATCGGAATGGGGATCGGGGTGGTGATCGACACCATCCTCCAGCCAGCTGCCGCAGTCTGGACATCGGTTATGGTATCGACGGACATGCTGTCGGGCGAAGCTCGGCGTGGTGAGCTGATTGCGGTACAGACAGTGCAGGTTGTGTATTGGATCGCGCTTGTAAAAGGGGCAGGCGAAATTGAGGCCATTGCCGGCCTTCTCCTGCCCCTGCGCCCGCCGCTTCCTTGGTCGGTCGTCGCCTTCGCTGGACTCTGACTTTCGGCGAGTGCTCATGCTGCAGACTAGACTCGACACCGACAACGGTCAGGACGCAATACAGTAGGTTATTTCGAGGGGAGTCGATGGCAGGACGATGCTTACCCTCTTCCACCTGGGCAGGAAACTGGTCCCTCTTTTTACACGCGTCGGCTGGGGGGAAACAAGACTTGACTTCCAGAAGACAAAAAACCAAAAGAGAAGCAAAAACTGTGTGTGTTGGAAGACGGTTCTGTCAGAAGACATTCTCGGTGGGAGCAAAAGTCGTCTCATCTTGCTGGCGGGAAATGAGCGGTGGCTTTGACTGTTGTTTGAAACGCGGACGCTCGCCTTTTGGCTGCCTCTGGAGGAAGACGATGACGTCGCCGGACCGGGGTCAACAGAAAACGAGGTACCGCCGTACAGTGCGAATCCAAGAAGAAGCGAGCTAGGACTGTGGACATCACGCAGTCAACCCAGGTCACACACAGTGCGAATAGCTTGCCCACTCGCATTGACAACCTTGGGCGCTGTCCGAATGGGTCGACCGCCCGATCGGGGAACGAATTGACCAATCCAACCAATCCAAACCGAACAGCGCAAACCGCCATTTTGCTGAGCGACGATGCGCATGTGCAGTTGTTCGCTTTATCGATCTGCCCACCAAACAGCAGCAACATGGAACCCCATCATTTATCTTTCCTTTCCTTCTTTCGACGACTTCTTTTTCGATTCTCAAAGCGAAGCGATCTTGTTTTCTCCCTCTCCAAACGAAAGCGACACATCAGTTGTGCATCTGCATTTGCATCCGCATTCTCATATCAGCCAACCAGCCCGTTCGGCACCTTCCTTCGAAATCCACCATGGCGGGTCAGGCCTGTCTTGTTTGCCCGCTCTACCGGCGCAATCCACTGCTGCATGCTGCATGCGCGCACCTCCAACTGAAGCGACCCAAGGACGTCAAAGAGCACCTGCTGGTCCGGCATCCTCGCCCGCCACACTGTCCGACATGCGGCCGTCGTGGCTTTCAAGATGCGGCGGCGCGGGACGCCCACCGAGACGCCGGCGAGTGCAGCACCCCAGAAGGCGGGGTGGTGATTGAGGGCCTCGACGAGGGGCAGATGGAGAAGCTCAAGGGTCGCGTCAAGCGGGGCCAGCCCATCGAGGAACAGTGGGCGACCATCGACGCCATCTGCAATCCCGACGCAGATAAACTCCCCGACGCCGCAGCATTTCAGGGCGACGACTCCGAAGAGGTTATCCGCACCATGGTGGAGCACTTCAACAAGTCGCCTGCCTTTGCGCAGGGCGTCTTCGACACTGTCTCGGCCCACGAACCCCACCAACGGCAGATGATTTGTGCGGTACTGGAGGCGTTTATCGCCGGCTATCTCGCCCATAAAGACACCATCGTTGACCCCACTGCGCCGCCCCTCGTTCGCCTGTTGGGCCCCGACCAGAGCGTCCCCGCGGTCGCTGTCGCCAACGGAGCCCCGGCCGCCGGGACCCACTTTTACGGCCAGGCCGCTGTTCCCAACGTCCCGACCGCGGGCAGTTCTGCCGCACAACTCGGGATGATTGGAGGTCTCGACATGCACCCTGCTGTGGTTCCCGTGGACCCGGTTCCCCAAAGTTTTGGCGCGACAATGCGAGCTCCCAACCCGATCAACACGGAGGCGGGTGGATACGACGCTTTCTTGAGTTTTGGCGGCACCGTCGATCCCAACGAGATTTTCGAGTTTGAGGCTGTGGTGGCCTTCAACAATCATTATCCTTCTCCTTCAGATGTTTTCCCGAATGATGGCAAGGCGAATTAGCGATTTTGCATTGTCATTCAAAGAAGGGAAACAGAGACCACCTACCCATTTTATTTTCCTTTGTCATGAGCCAACGACAGGGGGGAGAGAAGGGGCACTTACCAGCAACGCCGCATTATGGTCTTTTCAGGGCGACTCGCGCCAGGGCAATTTCGAAGGGCATCACCGCGCCGCCTTGGACAAAAACCCCAGGGTTTAGTTGTAGATGGTGTCAATCTGACTACATACATACCTCCTTTCCCATTCCAATGCCATCCTAAACTTAATCATGCCGTGCGCCTTAATGCCTGTAAACCCCTTTGTCTATCTGCAAGTTCCGTCAATCTCCTCGCCATCACCTCTCGCTCCAGTTCACGGGCATCAAAGTCAACCCCCATCCCCGCCTGCTCCACCATCTTTCCCAAAATCGACGCCTGCACCTGCTCCAGCGTATCCTCATCCTCGGCCTCCCCCTCCCCCGCCAACAGCGGCTTCACCAACCCCGGCCCTTCCCGCTTCCACCACCGCCGCAGCGCCACAAGCTCCTTCTCCGCCGGCGACGACATATACACCGACTCGGGTCCCTTCATGGGGCAAAACAACATGTCCCACAAGCGTGACCAGCTCTGCTCCTCGTGTTTAGGCCCGGCCCGCGATGCTGCGGCCTCATAATGCGTCAGCAGCTTGGGGAAGATGTTGTCTGGCGTATCCACGTCGGCCCGATGGTGCAGGTAAACGTGGTAGCGGGCTGCGAGGGCGCTGCGGAGCGTAACGTTGTATCCGCAGGCGTGGAAGCGTTTGGGATTGCGTTTGTAAAAGGGGCATGCGATTGCTTTGTGTGGATGGGCGGGGTGCTTGCGGATTTTGCGGCGACGGGTTGCGTTGCTGTCGGTGCTTGTCCCGCTGGTGCTGGATTCGTTTTCGGTGTTGTTTGATGAGGGATTGGGATTGTTTCTGGTAGGGTTTGGGATTAGGATTGGTGAGGGTTTGGGGGAGAGAGAGAGGTGGTGCAGGTCTTGGGATGTCTGCGATATGCGGTAGGCTTGGAGACAGTCCGTTGCCCAGGTCGCGACGAGAGGCATCAGTGTGTCGTCTGGGGCGAGGTCGTCGGGGTTTTCAGGTCTCTCGCACTTTTTGAGGTAGATCACATCGATGTTGTCGCCGTTGGGATCGAATACCCGAGGGCAGCGGTCTGTGGCGCACATTTTTTGGTGATGCTGTTTTGGTGTTTTGATGAGCAGAATGATGATGGATGCTCTTTGTAGTCGTGAGACATGGATGCAGAGGGAGGACTGGGGTGATGACGCTCATCAGGGATGGCATGATGATGGGATACATCCGGCATTTTATTGCTTTGGAGGAAAGTTTATGTTTGCCGTCGACTTTGTATCGATCATGCTTCAATCCCACACTTGTGGAATTAGGTGACACTGTGTGCTGAGCTGTGACCGCTGCCGCGGCAAGCGGCGGCGGCACGGGCCATAAATGCGGGCTGCTTGGGCATATGTGGGCGGTCACAAGCGAAAGGCGAGCAGTTGCGTTTTCTCAAGCTCGGTGATCGCCCCTGATTGAGCAGGTGGCGCCTAGCTTCCTAGCGGGCTAGGGCCTGACAAGCATGCGCAGATAGCAGGGCTGAATTGCCCGACTGGCATTGAATCATGTTCACTGATTTGATCGGCTGGTTCTCCCTCCTCAGCTCCTCCCCGAGAAACGCGCGCCTGTGCAATGTGCTGCAAAGGCCTGCATGCGGAGCAAGCCAAGCCCACAGCTGTGGGCTTGCCCAGGTTGGGTCCGTCAGTCTCAGGATACGAAACTTGCACAAGGACCCAGGCTGTTCCACCGCCCCTTCATGGAAGCTGACGCAAACCGACGCATCATTGGCTGTGCCAATTTGCATCTTGCGCAGGCGCGACCGGATGCCTTTTATCTTTGACACAGTTACTGTTTTTGGAAGCGTAGACCGAGTCGAGTCGGGGATTTTTGATGAGGCTCCAACAGGATCGATACAGAAGATTACGCCGACATTACCGATTTGAAGTTAACCTACCCGAGGGAGGCACCGGAGGTAGCTCACCGTACCCACCGAAGCCCCCGCGGAGAAAAAAGATCGGTGTGTCTAGTCATCAGTTATGATGGGCAAGATGACGACCTCGTAGTGTGCCTAGGATGTATATGTGTGCAATGACCTTGCCATCCTAAAAGAAAAGGCACTCAGAGCCTTACCGATCGATGCCTACCTGGCCTTGGACAAGGGAGAAGGTGAGAATGACCCTGCGTCTGTCTATGATCAAGGTGATGCTTCCCCTTCGCCTCAGAAGACCTCGTCACCCGATCACCGCATAGTCATGAGGGCTGGTTGGCCCGACTGCTCCAGACATGACACGACGCCCATGTGTCAATGAATCAAGAACCTCTCCAACTGCCTCCCAGCAACCTCATCAACAACCGAGTTGTCAAGCGAGAAGGGCTCAACCAGTCCATCCATGAATGCGGCCCCGACCAATCTGTAGTAAGTTCCTGCACCCCCCAACGGAACACACCCCAAGCGGAACAAGCCGAACTAGGGTGATACGCCACCCACCCCACAATATAAAACAACCACCACTCGATCAGTTTCTTTCCGATTCTTTTTCTTCTTTTTGCAAATTGTTTGCTTTTGGAATGGCTATCTCCTACACCGAAGAAGACCTTCTTAAGGCCTGCGCTAAGGCGCAGAAAACCCGATAACTCCGACCAGTCGCTCAGAGATGGGCTATCCCACCCACTACTCTTTACCACCGCCTTAATAGCGCCCTCCCTCGTTCCATCGCTTATCAAGATTACCAACAGCTCTCTATCGCTCAGGAAGATTATCTGGCCAACTGGATTCGAATCCAACAAGCCGCAGGATATCCTCCTACATACGCACAAATCAGAGGTCTAACAGGCTGAATCCTAGACTAACGTGGTGACCCTAAGCCACTTAATATCCGTTAGATAACCGGCTTTTTAAACAGACACTCCTTCCTTAAGACTTAAAGAGTTAAATCCGTAGATTCTATACACATTAACTGTACTACAGAGGATAAAATTCAGTTATAGTTTAATCTATTTAAAGTGTTAAAGATCTAAGCTATTTTACTAAAGAATTGATATAATAAGGATAAAGCCAGTATTATAGAAAGCTATGGAATTAATAACTTAATAGTTAAAACTGCTAATTAAAAAGCTTTACAGAAGAAAAAGCCTAATAATTATATCTACACCTTTTTTATTAAGTGTATCTTAATTATTAATTAGTTCCTCCCTTTATTAGTAATCTTTAAAGGGAAAAGCGTTTAATAACAGTAATACCTTAAGGATATAAAGCTATATAAAGAGTAGTTCTTTACAGTAACCTTAAAAAGCTAAATTAATAATAATATAACCTTAAAGTAGTTAAAAAATGTATTTATTTCTCTAACTAAGCTAATTAAATCTTCTTAAAAGCGCCTCCTTATTATTAACAGTTATAACAGTTATATAACGATTAATTATATATAAGAGGTTTACTCTAATAACATTTATATTCTTTACCTATCTGCTTATATTTTCTACATCTTATAACCTCTTAATCTTTCATACTTCAGCTCCTTAAAGGTAACTTATTAAAAATGCCTTAAAAAGCTACTTACTAACACTTATTACAATTCCTCTATTATTAATAAGTATATGTTTCTTAAATATTATCGTTTAACTAAGTCTAAAGCTTTTACAGAAGCTAATATTAAGGCTGGGTAGAAAGTATCTGGCTTATAGCCCTTTAATATAGCGAAACCCCTAATAAGTAAGCTCCTTTTAAAGAACGTTAACAAACCTATTACTCCTAAGCTTACTAAACGTAATTTAAAGCTTTATACGTTTAAAAAGCCTATTCTAAAGGATTTTAATGACAATAAAGTGGTTTAATTAACCCTAAGGAAGTCTATAAAGTTCAGAGTGCAGGTTAGGAAATTTAGGCAGGTAGTTAAGGCTATACTGACAGATTAGTTATTTCTCTAAAAGGTTAGTAAGGCTATAGATAAAAAGGACTTCGAATTAGCTGTTTGTAAGTGAAAGATTGAATCGCTAGAGGCTGAACTTGAAAGGGTACGGCACACGAAGAGGAAGAAGGTTAAAGTTGATCTAAATACCCAGTTTGCGAATATCAAGACGATTCGCGCTTCACAGAGGGCTGTAGGGTGTAATCCGGTGGAAGATTCGGATTCAGAAGAATACGGGGATTCTAGTGATATGGAGGATTGTATTCAGGTGCTTTGAATTGATTGTTTTCTTTGTTGTTTTGTAAGGGGTGGTGGTCTTGGTGACCCCTGTCCGGCTTGTTCCGCTTGGGGTGTGTTCCGTTGGGGGGTGCAGGAACTTATATGCTCTCTGCCCCTGAATGCTCGAGGCTCAGCCCCTCCTTTAGAAGAACAAAAGGCACCCTTGCCTGCGGCGGGGCTGTAACAACGTCGCCAACCCTGACTGTGGCGACCCCTATTCAGAAAAGCCCCTCGTTGGTAACGAAGAATGTCCTGCGGAGAAGAGATTTGACAGCCGAACTGCACATAGTCCACGTCGTATTTCCCCTCCGGAAGCGCTCCACTCTCTGTTCCCGAGTTTGGAACACACCCTCAAAGGCATCAATGATATCCTTACATGTATGCTCGACATGAGTAGACCAATACACAACACAGGCCCGGGCTATCCGCCAGGCGACGCTACCTTGTTCCCTGATGCCCCTCAACAGACTGGCGATACTGCTATCTAACGGTGGATCCGTACGATGGCTCTGTAGGAGAGAGCGGATCTGCAAAATAACCTCTTCCTCGGTATCCGCGAACTGAAAACAACTGCTGATGGCTCCGAGGTTCCACGCGGAGATGCTGAGAGTTGTCAAGTCATCACTTACTTGCGCGGGTGGCGCCTCGTCCCACTGCTGCAAGGATGTGACAAGATCACCACTTGCGTGTGACAGTTGCGGGTTGTGTAGGCCGGCTTGAAAGCTGTGTCGGTACTCAGGCACCCATGAAGGATAGGAAAGGAAGGAGAGATTGCCATCGCGTAAGCCGAACGATTTGTATGCAAAAGTTCCCCATTCGTAGTTGACCATGAAGGCCGTGGTTTCCAGCAGGACTTGGTCAGGACTTTTCGCGTAGTCGATTGGGTAAACCTCCTGAATCCTGGGCACCATGCCATACAGGGCATAGAGTTTGTCGAGTGGGTCGTAGCAATGGCGCGGGGCTGTAATCTGCAGGAGCTGTAGTAGAGGGATCGCGTTTGGCTCCGTTGCTCCTCGCACATACTGGTGAAACGCTGCGCCGGGATTTCCGTGCGCTTGTTTGCTTTTTTCGGCCAGCAACTTTGCTGCTGTGGCTAGCTTGTCAAATCGGTCGAGCTCCTCGTGGTTGAACTAGTCCAGGTGCCGCCCCCGTAAGTTCATCGCCATCGACTAGAAGATATCAAAGGTGGCGTCTCGCGCGGCACCCATTTGTTCCACAAGGGCTGTTGCTCGGAACTGCAGCTCGCCACACATACAGGCTGGCTCTTCTTTGGCAAGGCGGTACTCCTGAAAAGTCCAAATCCGTTCCCAATACGGGTGACTGAAGATGTCGAGCAACCCATCCAACGCCTGTATCGTCTCGGTGTGTTTCGACCAGGAGGTCGACATGTCGGTGTCATGCTCCTGGACGTAGGTTTGCGCCCACGAGACGGCAAACTCCATGTTAGAGGTCGGCATCCCAAGCCACACCACAATAGCGGCAGCACCAGAGTACAGCTTGTTCATCAGCAGGACCTGAACGTTTTTCTCCTGCACGTCATCCTGATTGATGCAGACAGCGTCGACCCACATCAAGCGTGGTCCCCGCCGACGCCTCAGCGCTCGGAGCGCTGTCTCGAGGTTCGTTGTGGCCTGGAACGTGTCGCCATCGACAACTATTGGTGCCGTGATTTTTGCGCCCCCCAACACATATGAGAGCGCTTCGAAAGCCGGCGCGGTGGAGAGACCAACGGCCAGCAGCTTGCAATGAACTGGTGCGCTTCCTTGTCCAGGAAGAAGCTCTAGCAGACGAATCTCGGGCGCGGCGGGGTCAAGGCGGGTGTATTTCGGCATTTTGTGTTGAGAGCCTCCTTCACTTGAGCCCGTTTTGGTCTCGATGGGGGTTGTTCGCAGGCGCAGACTTCCTTCATGCAGAGGTCTGCCCTGCTATCGCAGCAAGGACTTGTTCTGCTGGTACAGGCTCGCTGGGGGGGAAAAAAAAGGCAAGGCAGACAGGAGTTCGCGGTGGACGTCGGCACTAGATCTCGAGAGGTTTGTGCGCCAAGCTTCACAGGCGGTGCACAGAGCCGGAAAGGAAGGAAGGAGCGGCGATGCATGGTCCAGCGGAGTTTCGTTGGGCCATGCTGGGCGCCTGGCGGGAGTTGCTGCTATTGGACGCCTGCCAACCTATCTTCGTCGAATCGCACCCCCGCACGCAATCAACTGCATCCCCTCGCACAACCTCTCTCTCGAACGCGGAAGTTGAGTCCTCAATCCGCTCCGATCATCGCGCGAACGGAAATGTCGACGTCAGCGCGACATTCTATCTCGTTGCGTACCACGACACGCTAGGCAACCCGCGCAAACGATCGACGGAGCATGACGTGACAGGCATCGATGCGGCGCCGCGATCGCTTCGGTTGTTTTACCCCGCTCGAACGAAGATCCCCTACAGACCACGATGGCGGCGCAACCGCTTCCCGACCTCGTCCGTGACTCTAAGATCGAGACCGTGGTCCTGAGCGGCAAACGCACCCGACATGTCATTTTTCGGGCCGGTCGATCCGCGCGCCAACGGCGGGTGCGCATCGAGGAGACGTGGGCGAGAGCTGGCTGTCTTGGTCGCGGGGCCTACGGTACCGTCTACAAGGAATACAGGGAAGCGCAGGAGAATCCCGATGAAGATGCCCGGAGACCAGAAGGCGAAGCAAGACCAACAGTTCGGGCGGTGAAAAAGATCAATAAGGCCGTCATTAGCGGGGAGGAAATCGATTACGCGATGGAGCTGGAAACCATCGCCAAGTTCTCCAACCCGAAATACTCGCACTGCTTTGTGCGATCAGACGGCTGGTATGAAGTCGACGACTCTGTTTTTCATCACCATGGAATACCTAGAACACGGCGATCTACAACAGCAAGTCAACAGCCCCTTGCCGGAGGCAGAAGTCAGAGACATTTCTTCGCAGGTACTCGAAGGGCTCGAGCATATGCATGGGAATGGCTTCGTCCACCGGGATCTAAAACCGAACAACATCATGGTTGTTGAGAAGGGCCCGGACTGGTGGGTCAAAATTGCTGACTTCGGCATCAGCAAGAGGAGACAACAAGATGTCACATCCCTGCGCACCATGCAGCGAGGCACACTTGGTTATGCTGCCCCGGAAGCACTCGGCCTGCGTGGTGGAGGCTCTTACACGTCGGCTGTTGATATTTGGTCGCTTGGGGCCGTCATCTTTTGGCTTCATACACAAGAAGCTGTGTTCCCGAACTTTGTCGACTTCTGCAGTTATTGTTCTGGGACCCGAGAATTCCCAGTGGACAGACTAAGCGGCCGGGAAGTATCGGACGATGGACAAGGGCTTGTACAAAGTTTGATGCCACTGGACGCAAAGGATCGGCCCTCAGCCAACGCGGCTTCCAAACACACGTGGATGGCCAAGCCCATTGTCGAAACTGCGGACGCTTAAACATCAAACACAATGTGAGTCTGACTTTCCAACCACATGATCAGACTGATACTGAGAATCTTTCAGAACCTCGAAAGTGCCAGGCCTTCCAATCCCGAGTGCTACAATGATATCAGAAGCATCTGCGGCCTGGAGTGATACGGATGAGTCTCCACATCTGGACCACACGATCACACCGACCACGCAACTTCCTTCCCGAGGACGCTATGTTGCGGATGAGGGCGAGGGAAAGGAAAAGAATCAAGCGCTCCCAGTTCTTGACGAGAGAAAGACCATGCAAGCGTCAAGGCCGACTGATATTCAACGAACCGAGGAGCATCGCGGTTATCGAGAAGAGGACTGGCGAACTCAACCTGCTGTATCCTACAGGAAACTCCGTCCGATACCCCAAGTCCATATCGCATATCCCAAACGTTTTGACAATAGGATTGAAACTCAGAACCTCGAGCATCAGCATCTCATGGGTCTATATGATCGTCGCTCCCAATACATTGATCATCGCACTTACCTCGAAAACATGGAATTCAGACATCCCGTATCCTCCACTCGGCTCCGGGAGAATATTAGACAGGCGGAAGCCGATATTATAGCTGTCAATGACGAAATACGCGAAGTAGAAGGGATGAGCCTCGAGTCTTATTATTATGACAACGGTTTTATGGCGGCCACAGGGGCTCCGTTTGGAGAGCCGACTATACCGTCGAGTCGTTCTGTCCCCGGAGCAGTCCCCTCGTCAGGGTCGACTGACGCCAATGCCGGCCGACTATAGTATTTTTTTTTTGCCACGACCCTATCAACAAATTGTCCTCCGGACAAGATAATAAATATATCTGTAATATTTATATAAAAGTTATATTATAATAGTTATAATTTAATAAAACGATTTACCTTTTATAATTAACACACTGATTACTATAAAGTATAAAATAGTCTAAAATCAATAAATTTTAATTATTTTACTGATAGTTTAGCTTAATTATTACAGTTATATTTATTATATAACGTGCGTGATAAGCGAACGAGCCAGACAAGCGAGCGAGCCACTTTAACAATTTTTGGGGGGCTGTGCGCGAAAAGACGCTAGTAAATTGTTAGCGGCCTTAATAATTTTTTATTATCTTTTAGCGCACAGCCCCACCAAAATTTGTTAAAGTAGCTCGCTCGCTTGTCTGGCTCGTTCGCTAATCACACGTTATTTATTATTAATTTATTTAAGCAGATCTTCTTTTCCAGTAATTATTAATGTTACCTATAGGTACCTGTTGGTACCTTAAAAAAGCCATGGGTAGCTATGGGTAGCTATGGGTGGGTTTTTCCCGGCACTATCGAGACCGGTCAAACTCGTCTTGACGTTCTTGATCTCCTTCTTGATTTCCTCGATCTCTGTCTTGATGTCCTTGATCTCCATCTGCATGGTGCTAGCGAGCTTGGCCGTCTCCTGCATGAGCTGGCTATAAACAAGCAGGCTGCAGAGCACGGTAACGAAAAGATTTCCATGATGATCAAGCGGTGGTGAGAGGTTGACGATGAGAGGTTGACGATGAGAGGTTGACGATGAGAGGTTGACGATGAGAGGTTGATGATGGGGCGCTGACGAGGAGACGGTGACGATCTGCTGTGAAGATTAGCGTATATGTATTGCTGAGGAGGGGGCTTGACACACGAGCAATGGAAGTTACCATTTCGTGCGCATGGATTGCTCTCCGGCTGTTGCCTCTCCTGTCGTGTGAAGCCGAAAGGCCGTCCATTAAGGACGTAAAACATATGGGAGAGATATTCCGGAAGAATAGCTCATAAGAAGTCGCTCATCCGTGTGAGCGGGCTTCATGTCGCCATGATTGTCTTGGGTAGCTGCCCTGCCAGGACCTGCACAGTTTGAGTTCATCAGCGACTGCCTTCTCACACGGAGCCGAGACACACCCGTGATGTAAATTTTGGGATAGAAGGTGCTCCAGTAGCTTTGCGGACCAATTTTCACTGCAATTTTGGCCTCGGCGGAGGATCAAATCTTTTTTTGACAGGACTGCAAAGCTGAGATTATGTTTCTGATCGGCCAGGTGCGCTTCGCCTGCCGTCACTGCCTAGTAGGGCCGGTAAATTAAGGTTCCCCGCCATGCGCCCACTCTTTTTCAGGCGTCTATTGCTACAAGACACTCTCGGTTTACCTTTGGTCTGCTCGAAACCTTACTCCAAATCTGAACTCTCTTTTGACTTTATTTAAACCTGACTCCCTTCCCTTCGAACAATGTCTTCGCACCATCGCAGCCGCAAGTCCATCACCTCTCTCTTCCCCGACTTGAAGCTGGAGCATAGTCCCACCAAGTCATCCTCAAGCCATGGAGTCGGTTGCTGCACGCCCAGCAACAGGCATTGACGTCAAGACAGACTCCCTCCCAGCACTGCAACCAACATAAAGACCGCCCTTCCTATGGTGGTGCATCTGGGCTGGGGATATCTGAAACCCCCAACTCGCTTCCGTTGACCACAAGACCCTCCTGAGAGGTCATCACAGCGATGGTACCGAGGATATCCTCGAGTGTCTGATTGGCTTGCCAGTCTGGTGGGTCCCAATGCGGCATCCCTCCATTATCGGAGAACTCGCTGAAGCACCGGATATCATTTGTAGCGAGGTTGGCATTACTAGCTTCTTCCACATACCCGGGTGACCATGGCGCCCGAGGTCCGTCCCCTGCGTCTTGAGAAGCCTCAAAACGGCTACTTGACCTAGGCACGCTTGGGTTGGAGGGGTCATCCCCAACACCGGGCAGCCGATTCGGGAAGATTCGGGGTTGCTCCATTGGAGGGAACAAGTCCGAAGCATTTGAAGATGGCCCCAAGCCCAGACCGCCGTCAGCTCTCGACTCCAACGGAGGCAAGTCCGACGAAGCCGTCGAACGAGGCTCTTCGCAAAGGCCCAACGCTGTTGGCGCTTTATCGTCCTCGACATCACCTGGAAGCCGCTGTAGGAAGCGATCAAAAATGATTGTAAGCCCGCTCAGCAACGCCTCTTGCAGCTGCTGCTCACCAGCACCAACATCCGACCTCAAAGCCATGCCCCTCGCCTGCAACTCCTGGGTCAGAATCTCCTGGCCCTCCTGAAGCGAGAACTGGCGTATCGTACGGAGCTCGACCAGCTGTTTCGGATAGACGTATACACAAGCGGGGTGCTCCACGCCAGTGAATAGGATATCCCAAATGACATGCCATTGTTGAACTTCTGGCCCTTTTGCAGACTTCATCGATAGTCTGCGTCGTTGGTCGTAGGAGATTCCCGCAAGACGCGCATTTGCTCTCCTCGAGCAGAATGTCCCGTTGATGTGGACGTCCAGGAGGCTGTCGCTTCCAAATTGTGCATAACAGCGCTGGCAGTAGTGTGCGGGTGTGTGTCGCCTGGCGAGGTGTTGCTTCACGTGGGAGATGGTGTCGAGTTGGAAGAGGGGGCACTCGAAGTGGGCTGCTGAGTCTAGCTTCCAAAAGGGGCATGCTAGATACCTGGGGCCTAACGGTGAGGGTGGGAGTTTGTTGGGCCTTGCGGTTTTGGGGGACTCGTCATCATCGTCTTCTCTGTCCTCGCTCCCCTGGTTAATGTCTTGTGCTTTGCGTTTGCCTGTTCGCTTGGCTATGGTTGTTGAGCTTGATGTTGATGTCGAGTTGGATATCTGGTTTTGTCGTCGCTGTGGCCCATCAGCATCTTGGCTGGGGCCCTCCAAATCGGCCATCGGCTGGTCGTATTCAACTTCTTGAATGTTAATCGCATGCTGAATAAGTCGAGCGAAAACTGCCCTGAAGACTTGGACCCCGAGCTTGCTGCCGTCTCCACCGCTGTCGATGGTTCCTGAACCGCTTGGTATCGATAGCATTTCCGGATCCAACGAACTTGAATTGTCGGTTGATGGCGATCTAGAAGTGGTATCCGCGTCGCTAGAATCCACCCGTGCGCTGCCAGTGTCATCTATCTTCTCCCCGCCAGGATCTGTTGAGTGCCATTTTGGCCACGAACCCCTTCCGTCGAACTCACAGACAAAATGCCGCCCGCTCTTTATTTCGCTACCGCCGACGGTCTCATGCTTGGAGAAGTAAGGCTGGAAGTGAGTGCACAGGACCGTCGACCGAGCAGACTGCCAGAAAAACATTTCTCCGTCTCTCCCAACCAATTCGAGGCGGCGATCATGCCCCAATTGAACGACAAGTCGTGTAGTGATAACAAGAATGGGCGATCCAATGGCTCGCAGGAGAATCGCAGCCGAGACTTCTATTGCTGGGCAGCTTTCGGGTCGACGACGAATTGGGAACCCGCAAATGACGGTCGGCGTGGAACAGGAACCGAAAACTCCCAGAAGAGCGGAAGGCGCCACATGTGAACTGGGATGGATACGGGTTTGAACGCGGAATTTCGTTCTCTTGCCGCCTCCTTCGTCTAAATCTTCCCGGGGAAGCACAGAAGCTGAAAACAATCGCACCGTCGGACTTCTCTGTGGGAATTTTGGAAACTCCGAATTCTGGATGGTAGGATAGTCATCGGACAGCGCGGCACAGAGCCACGCTAGTTGCTCCCCGCAATTGGCGATTGAGTACGAAGTTCCACGGACTACGATGAGGAGGTTGTTCCCGTCGATTCTTGTTTCAATAAGAGTGTTGCCAGGGAGGGTATCTGTGGTCATCGTTGGCAAGTGTTGGCTAAACCCGGATTCCAAAAATGCAGAGATCTGCTTGAAACGAGCAAAAGGGGTGATGGAAAGAGCTGAGGGGGTACTTACCAGAGAGGGAATCGCGACCCACAGCATTGACATAGTCCTCGATCGCAGTCTGTATAATTTCAAGGAATTTCATCCCCGTGACTGGCCATGCCAGGTCAATGTACTCCGCCATCGTAAGCACCTGGATATTGCCAGCGAACTCGCAGATGACGGCCCGGTCCCGAAGTGCTTGTCCTACGTCCCGACACTCTTGTCGCCCACTTTCAGACCTGCCCAGCAGCATCGAGGACATTGGAAATTCGAAGACGCCGCATTGCAAGCGGGGGCGGGGGCGTTCGATGACTCTTTCAGTTGGGAGCTTCTCCAAGATTCGACTGTGTATACCGCGTCTCCAAGCGCTGGTTGTCAACGCAATTTCCTTCTGGATTTGCCCAATCAGCCACTGATACGCATCCCCGTGACGGATGGCCTTAGCGAATGATGACAGCTGATCATGGGCGAGGTCGACGGCCAGATCATCCCAATTTTCAACCCCTTGAAACAACGCAGCAGGCAGGCCTCCTGCGCTTTGCGTCAGCACTTCAATCCATACCTCCATCTGCATATACTTTGGCGTCGCAAAGTGTGAAGACTTGGCTACAGCGCCATCGTCATAGACCTGCAAAAGTTGAAGGACGGCCACGATCTGTCTGATGTGGAGATTCAATCAGCGTTTAGGAGTGAAGATCCATCGAGTTTGAGTCGTGAGAGATTGCCTACTCGCTGTAATGGTGGATGAAGTACATGGTCACAAGGCCATCGGGTGAGCCATCTTGTCCAATCTTGAAAGCAAAGGCTTTCATGAGGGCTGTTAGGGTGCTGGAGAGTGCGGGCCTGTTCGGTAGGTCCCGCAACTCCGGAAGCCTGCTGCAGAGACCTTTGCATAGGTCATGGAGAAACTTTTGGCGTAAGATACGAGCGGTGGGTGTTGCGGTAGAAAATCCAATCCGCTCATCTGTCTTGTCGCTCGGTTTGCTGTCGTTCGGTTGCTTGCTTGGAATACTGATGAATTCATTGCGGTGGTGGCGCTGTCTCTTCACCTTGTAATCGTCCGATACACATGGAATGGGAAACTTCGGCGGCTGGCCGACCTCGACAGAGGTTGAATCCATGTGGAGCTTTGTGCGGGTGGAAATTGTATCAATTTTCATTCAACACCGGGAGGGAGAGTGCCTGAATCAAGTCCGGGGTGCTCGGACCTAACCTCCTGCCAACTGGCGTGCAGCATTTTTCTTCAACACAAATGTGTTATCTCGTTTCATTGGCTGATGCCAGAGCTTACCCAGGCACCTGCACGCAGCCACGAAAAATCGGCAAGACGCATGGGATGGTGCAACGATGCCAAGGCCCCCTCCTTCAAGCACCACCCCGTTCCTCATTGACTACTGAGGGAAGAAAGGCACCACTCATGGGGGGGAGGTAGAATGATAGATATTCACCATCAACACGGTTGTCACTGGTAAAGGGTATTTTTATACCACCCTAGAGAGTATCGGGTGTATGTGTTTTATCTGCCGTTTGACTGTGTTAAAAACAACTGCATACTGGAATCTGTGAAATTAATAGCAATTTTCTTTTCTCCTCTCCAACATAAAATACAACTTCTTTCAACAATATCACGTATGTATTGTAACATTCTCACTAGCTCCTATCTGCATGCAACACGCGTATTACAAGGCTGCCACCCCCTGAATAGACCTAAGCAAACCAATGAACTAATTAGATCCCACCCATCAACACAACAACCCGCATGCACGCTGACATCACTCCATCCACCCCCATAAAATATCTCGACCCCTAATTTTATAGGCCTCATTCGCACCACGGTACGGAATTCCAACCCAGGTTCAAATACCTCTAGAAGGAGCCAGAAAAATGTCTTCTAGTATCTACACCCCGGCAACCCTTACCCGTTTATCCCTCTACATCCAATCCCTCGCCCTCATCCTCAGCCACAACAACCCCATATCCCCCTTTTTCTCACTTCCTTGCTTCTTTCAGTCACCGTCGTCTCAATTCCCCCTTCCTCGCTTCTTCGGGTCGCTGCTATCACTCTGATTACTGCTGTTTCAATGTCCTCGGATCGCTTCCCTAGCCGCTTGACTTAAATCGCCTTTCCAGCCGCTTAGTCGCGTTCCCAATCGCTTCCTCTAATCGCTATCGTTTATTTCCGTTACTCTAGTTACTTTTATCTTAATTTCCCCGACAGCAAAGTCATGGCAAGCACAGGCACCAGCTTCTACTTCTTAGCTTCGACACCTGTAAATATACATAAACACTATTCTCAGTGTAACAGGGTACTCAGTGGCTAGAAATTAACGTATACAAATGGAAACTCCCTGTGTGTGGGGAGAGCACATGATCCAAGGCCCCTGCGCTCCAGCCAAGCCTGGCTCGGCAGGGCGCCTGCGCGCCTAAGCGCGCCTAAGCGCCTAGCGAGGCGGCTACAGTTTGACATGACTTCAACAACATGCCACCCTACGCTAAATTCCTCCTCGCATTGCAGCGACCCGATGCGGTCGCCTCCTTGAATGGAGCCTGGTGCTGTTAGATATCTACCTTGACTGCCACAAACAAGTCTGTTACTGCCCTGTTACTGACGTAGAAGGTTGGTGAAAACCAACACTTTATCTCTTTATTCATGAAGCCTGCCATTTGCCTGCAGGCTCATTTTATAGTTTTGACTCATTGACGTGGCAAACGCCTTCCAAACCTTGTGGGTTTCCCCCGAAACTGGATCAAAATAAATCCAAGCCCTTTTCCGTGTATAAAAGGCCATCCCTCGGCTTCCAACCGATTGAAGCAATCAACACACTCGTTTTTCCATCGGCAGAGCCTTCGATCCACAGCGTGCAACAACTTCCTATCCACACACATTCCGCACGAGACAAGATGTTGCTCTCGGACGTCATGGACGAACTCGGTTTGTGTAACAACGCCCCCGTCCGCCTCAGCGGTGAATAGCCACCTTCCGCCAGCACCGCCCCCCGAGCCATTCTAGAGGTTGGGCCAACCAACCAAAAAGCTCCGACAAATTCTGCGCGAGGGAACCTAAAGTACCTGGGTAGTTTCGCCTTCAGGTTCATTTTTCTTTCCCCCCGCCCGGCCACCGTGACTGTCTCACGATGTCCCGATGGGAAAGCAAAGGCTTTTCCTTGCAACGCAGATAGCGAGCTTGGTCTTTGCCTGGTTGGAGAGTGCCCCTGCAGGGTAGATGATATGGAGATTTGGCATGCCTGGGGTGATGCCCGGGATCTACCGCAAGCGTACATCAGGGGCTACAGGGTCATTGTCGCAGCTGTCCTGGGCGGGGTCCTCGGCAGCCGAGCCGCGAACTCCGGGTCAACAACACAACAACTTCCGCAGTCCTGGAGAAGACGGCAGCTTGCCCGGAGGTCAAAATTCGACGGTCGATGCGACACCCCAGTCGATCCGCCAGGGCTCAGCGTTGGCAGTCACAGACGTGCGGAAAACAGACGGCTGGATTGATATCTCCCTCTTCTATCAAGAACCCCAGGGAAGACTACGGTATTCGCGCTGCGACACTGCCCGTCCTGCCGGGAGCAACGGCACCTGCTGGGGTACATCGACCACGTTGAACAGTTTGGCACAAAACGCAGGGCAACTTGCCGTCTCGTTGCTCGTTAATGGAAACCGCTTCAATGTCTGCAGATCCCCCTCCCCCACCCCCAACATAGGTACAAACGGTGTGTCAGTGCCTCGGGCAAAAAAAAAAAGCGCTAACATCTGTCGTCAAACAGCCCCAGACCGAGCTCTTCTACACAGGCGAGAAGTCCAGGCTGCTAGGAACTAACCTGAACGATGTGAACAGCCCGTCGATTACCGAGGACAGTGTGAATGCGGTGGGAATTACCATGGGTGCCAACAGCACGTTGGCTGCTTACTGGCCATGGACTATCTACCAGAGTACCGATGCGTCGCTGCATCGCGTCCGCAACCGGCTGTATTCTACCTTCTCCCCGAGTACGACTTGGGATGGCAACAGGATTGGCATCTCTGCTCTCCCTGGCAGCAAGTTGGCCATTGTCCCCTGCTCGGCGAACTTCACCAGGATAGCGCTCAAGGGAGGGTATGGTGTGTTCTACCAGACGCTCGATGGCCGGTTATCTGTCGCGGTGACGGACTCGAATTCGCCAGAGGTCGATCCGTTGTACACGCTTTCGTGGCCAACCGGTATGTTTGCTGGCCTCGGTCATAACCCTTCAAGTTGCTGAGGTGTCGGTCTTGGGGAAATAATGATGCTAATGGGCGTAGCCCTGCCAACAATATCCATCCCGAAGCTCTCGCCAATTGCGGCCTTCTCGGTTGCCCGCCCTTCTGACGCGCAGCAACGGGTGAATACATACGTTTTATACCTCGACGCGTCGTCGAATATCAACATGCTCTACACCGACACGTCCTCGGGGTCACCGGTTTGGAAATCGCTTCAGCCCGCCGCGCTGAAAGGAGTCGACCCCAATACAAGCATTGCGTGCTTGACCCTTGCCACCACACGAAGTAACGCAGCTCAGTCTGAACAGCTCCTCGAGCCAGCGTCGGGCAGCGCGAATCGTTGTTATTTTCAAAGGAGCGGAAGAGTAGTAGAGGCACAGTTGGACGGCGATCGTGGGTGTTGGACCATCACAGGCAACGTTACCATCCCCTAGCCCCGTTCGTCGAGGTCGAGAAGACCCGGGGCGGTGGGGCGCTAAAGTTGCAGTCGAGGGTTGGCATTGCGGGCTGCTTTCATTCAGAAGCGGAAGCCGGCACAGTGCGCTGTGGAGATGGCGTCCCTTATCACTTCGATCCTTGTCCCAAGGTGCAAATATCCGCGCGTCGCTTTTCAGCAGAAAATGACAGCTAAAATAAAACGATCGGTATTCACACCACGCGCTGGCAATTCTGCAGTGGGCTAACAGAAAAGCAATGGAGCTGAGACCTGTGGTGTGCTGGCGCCCAATCGCCTCGCCGCGCTGTGACATCATCAACAGGGGTATGCAAGCTCTGCAGTCTCGCTTCCGGGAGGAGTGGCGACGTTGGTTTCACCCAACCACCACCTGCAATGTTTTCGAGCCCCGCATTCCGACACCCGTCCCCCGCTCACCGGCACTCCACGCAACTGCCTGCTGCTGCTGTCCGTCGCTGTCCGTCGACCTCGCACGCTCAGGTCTCTGTCGGAGCGGCCCGCACAATTGTCAGATTCCGAGTCGTCGGTCGCCATGCTTCTCGACTCTATTCCATGCGCAGGGGACCAGCACGACGAGGCGGGGGTGTGCGTGGTGGACGCGATGGAGGAGGTGGAACGCGCGCGCCAGCGTGAGATTGCAGCGTAGGTCACGGTCGCTCCTCCCCGCTCCCATGCCGCCGCCGAGCAGAGCTGACATGCCGCCCCGACACAGCTACCTGTCGGCGGGTTCTTTTCCTCTGGACCTGCCGGGAGGTCCCGGACATGAGCCCTTCATCAACCCGGACCCGACCCTCAACGCCCTGTGCCAGCTGGGCGCTCTCCGTCTCGACTGCGACAGGTCCTTCATCTCCCTGATCGACCGGAACTACCAATGGGTCTTGGCTGAGATCACCCGCTCCCATTCCATCCGCGAGATGAAGTGGGACGGTGACGACCGCATCTTTCTCGGTGTCGCCAGGTAGGGCAGATACCCACCTCCATGATCACCGCGATGCCCTTCTATTGTTGATGCATGCCGCTAACTAATCTCGATCTCTCAGGTTGGACGCCTGCTGGGGTGTGAGTGCACTGAAGAGACACCCCATGGAGATGGCGAGCATTCACTGATAACGACTGCAGGTCTGCCCCACCACGATGAAGGCTTTCTTGGGTATGTTTTTACCCCTTTTTGGTCTCCTTGGTCTCTTATGGTCGCCCTGCAAAGAGGAGGAGTCGACTGACATACCTCACTAGATGAAACCGGGGCGTGGATCAAGACAGGGCCAAACGTCATTGCCAACAACACTCGGTACATCGTGAACGACTTCAGGGCCGATCCGGCATACAGCGAGAGGCCATATGTCACCGGATTTCCTTATTTTCGATCATACTTAGGTACGGACTTCTCCCCGTTGCCAGGAGTTGGCTGCTGACGTTTGAAATATGAAGAGGTCCCGCTGATCTCGCCGCTCGGCTATCTCCTCGGCTCATATTGTGTAGTCCACAACGAACTGAAGGAATATGATAACGAGGAAACGGTGGAAATCATGAACGACATTGCCGCCTCTATCATGGTTTACCTAGATAGTGTGCGGTCGAAACAGAACCGACACCGCTCCGAGGGGCTTATCTCAGGCCTCAGCAAGTTCATCGCGTCAGACCCGTCAACCTCGGTGTCCCAGCAAGGGGATACTGGCCCGACTGTTGTACCCGACCGGCCACAAGCTCCAGAGATGACATCCACAGAGGCCGGCCCCGACGGCCCGTCTTCCATCGGGGAATCCAACGAATTCACAGACTCCGACAAACAAGGCCGCCCGCCGCCGCACCCGAACCTAGCTTCGGCATCTTCGATTGAATCATCCGACTCGGCTCAGTCTATGTCCGGTGGTGTCGACGGCCCGGTGACGCCTCAGACGAGCTTGGATGATGAGTATAGTCAGGGTCTGGCTAATCAACCGCCTGTGTTAGAACAGGCAGCTGGTCAAGATGCAGATCCGCAGAGCCCAAGTACTCCTGTATCCGCTGGATCGGAACTGCCCGAGCAACATAGCAGCGGCTTCATTAGCTCGGCTAACATCAAATCGTCTTTCTATCGAGCCGCATCGACAATTCGCGAGGCGATGAATATGGACGGCATGGTGTTCCTTGATGCTGCCCCAACCGCGTATGTCGATCATTCCGACCAGCTCACCATCCGCGACTCTGGAGACGCCACCGAGGCTGCCGGGCCCTTTTGTGCTGCCATTGTGCAGTCTTCTGCTGTCAACCATGAGGTTGGAAGACTTCCGGAGGCGGTACTTCAGCGTTTCATCAAGAAATATCCAGGCGGACATGTCTTTTCAGCAGACGACTCGGGGCCTATCGATGAGAGCTACGCTCCGGGAAAGCTCTACCCGGGAACCAAGGCCGACCGCGACAGCCGGCGTCTCCGCGACGACGTAGTCACGTTGTTTCAAGTCTTTCCCGCGGCCAAGTATATCATCTTTCTCCCTCTCTGGCACTTCCAGCGAGAATGCTGGTACGCCGCAACACTGGGCTGGGTGACCGACCCGACGAACCCCATCGAAGTCACGGATATAGGCCTCCTGTCTGCCTTTGGAAACTCGGTTATGGCTGAGGTTTCCCGCATGGAGGCAATGGCTGCCAGTCGCGCAAAGTCAAGCTTCGTCTCATCTATCAGCCATGAGCTGCGAAGCCCACTACACGGGATACTAGCCAGTAGCGAGTTGCTCCGCGCATCGATATCAGATCCGTCCCTGCTGTCCACCCTCGACATGCTCGACTCGTGTGGCCGCACACTCCTCGATACGTTTAACAATCTGCTTGAGCACGCCATCACTATTAAGGACTCGCGGGGGCCCACATCCCCAGTCGCGAATGCTGAAGTAGTCGATCTTGGAAGCCTTGTTGAAGACGTTGTCGATGCGGTTCACTTCAGCCATCTGTCTGAGAGAGCCTTCCAGTCGTCCCTCACAGGGGTCCAGACAGGGGTATACTCTACCCTCCCCTCCAGCGACACGAGTAGCGGACCCGATCGCCCTCTTCTTATCATCCTCAACATTGAGAAGCGTGACTGGAACTTGTCAGCTGATGCTGGTGTTTGGAAGCGTTTTGTGATGAATATCTTTGGCAACGCTCTCAAATACACCAAAACAGGCCGCATCGAAGTCAGCCTCAGGATGCAACAGAAGATGAGCAGCACGGTCGGCCTGTCGAACTACGTCTGTTTGAAGGTGGAGGATACTGGCCGGGGCATGAGTTCGGACTACGTTAAATACCGCCTCTTCACGCCCTTTTCACAAGAGGACACATACAGTCCCGGCATCGGTCTGGGACTCAGTATTGTCCAGCAACTCGCCAAAAGCCTGGGCGGTACGATTGACGTCAAGAGTTCCGTCAGCATCGGAACCGCCGTGGAAGTCTGCCTCCCCGTTAAACGGGTTCCCGACGGGGTGACTGGCACGGAGCCGTCATCATTGCTGGCCGCGTACGATCAGCGACTTCGCGGACGAACATTGTGTCTGATCACATCAAAAGCGTACCAGGGTATAGCGAAGAGGCCAGCCCGTGGAAAGCCGGAGAAGTCAAGCCGGCCGGCTGCCGCAGAACGCGCAATCCAGGTGAATGCCTGTGAAATTTGGGGCATGGAGTTGGTTGTCGCCTCGGAGGGCCTACTCCCAAAAGCAGACGTCTATGTCTTGGACAGCGAGTTTTTCCGCGACCTCGTGCAGGAGAAGAGCGGCGACGGTAGTATTGCGATTCCTTCAGTGTCGCCTCTTCTGCTACTTTGTTCTGGGGCTGGAGCACCGCTATGCTCAAGCAGCGACGCTATCAAGAATCACGGCATCCATCTACACCATCCTATCGGGCCCAAAAAGCTATTTTCCGCCATCGTCTCGGCCTTGGATGCCCCCCGACCTAGGAGTGCGGGGAAGACGACGGACAGTGTGTCGGGTTCCCCTCCGCTGCATGTTCTGCTTCCTGCCCCATCGCAGACGCCGTCTGTCGCGGTTAGGTTAGAGCCAAACGAAGCAGCTGCGGACTCGAAGCCCACCACAGAGGCGCCACTTCAGGAATCGTCCGCCCTTCACGTCCTCTTGGTCGACGACAACCCTATCAACCTCAAGTTATTAGCGGCCACGGTGCGCAAGCTGAAACACACGTTTGCTACAGCGTGTGATGGCTTGGAAGCGGTTCAGCTGTACAAGAAGGGACTGGACGAAGGGCGGCCATTCGACGTCACTCTGATGGATCTGAACATGCCGGTGATGACTGGTTTCGAGGCAACCCGTCAAATCCGCGACCTAGAAGTCGAGGCCAAGGTCACTGGTTGCATGATCGCGGCTTTGACGGGTCTCAGCAGCGAGGTGAGTCGAAAAGAGGCAATGGCAAGCGGAAGCGATTTGTTTATCACCAAGCCTGTCAAACTGCTTGCTGTCAAGCAACTGCTAGATCAGCAGCTGCAGAAGAAAAAGACGGAAACGAGCACTTGACGCATGATTGGGTAACGAAATGGGTCGAACGGCACAGGTGATACTAGCATAAGCATGGAGAATGGCGTATCTAATTGGTAGCTTCGGGGTCAGGATATACCCGGGAAGAGCATATCAAGGGGTCTGGAAGGGTGGCAACTACACTTCATTTCCCAAACATGCATTTATTCCTCGCTCAAGTTGACCAGTCTTGATCTCACTTGGTTGCTACCCTTTACGGTCACTGTTTCAGGTCGCGCCCCACCACACCTCGCCTGAGCGCCCGCTCTCTCCAACCGCACGATGACGATTGCCTGGCCATCCCGCCCGACACGGTTTCTCTCAACACTAGGGGCGATATTTGCCTGCACCAATGTCCACTCAGCTTGGCCCACCTTCCACCACTTCGCCCGAGGACTTTTGACGAGGAGCGGCGGAGAGAACCCAACAGGCGGGCATACGTACATTCCGTCCTTGCAAGACCATCTAGTCGCGAAGGTATGCTGGAAGCGTCAGCCATCTCGAGCCTTGCCAACCACTGTTTGTCTAGCCCGGCAGCCAAGACATCGGATCCTAACCGTCGACACACATAATCCCCATGGTTTGAACGCGGCTCGGTCTACTGTCTCCAAGGCATCTCGGTCATGACCGTTGACATATCTAGTGGTGCTGGAGACCGATCACGATACCATACTCACATAGTTCAAATGTCGATAGGTTGAAACAGCCCGGCATATTGTGTCACAAAAACGGAAGACTTCATTCAGGTGGCCACTACAGCACGCGTCTTTCGGAAGCATACGGACGACTGTTCAGCGAAGCGGGAGTTCGAGAGCTGAAGATGAAACGAGAAACCAACACGCGCCATTCATTCAAAGCCTTGGCCGCCGGCGCTCTGCTTTTAGCCTCTGTGCAAGTTCAAGATGACCGTGTACGCCACAACTAACGACGCCTCTCACTTTGGGGTTAGTTGGATACGAGTCAGTTAGGCATTGCCAAGTTCATCAGAGGGCGCGGTATCATCACAAGCCAATCATCCATCGTCACTTTCAAACGCAATCGCATAGGCTTGCTTTTTCCGAGCTCCTTATGACAAAAGGGGCCGGAAAAGCCGGTCCCTGAGGAATGGGTGACTGCAGATGACAGCATCCGAAGTCAATTACCGAAATCCGGGAGCTGGACGTTAGTTGGTTGCCTGGACGGCCTTTACATCAATGTGTCTGCTTCCGGAAAGCCATCCACCAAGTGCTGAGGCGCGACTCATAGCATGGCAGTAGGGTCGGCAGGTAGCCGCTCTGACGCTCTGACGGTCACGCTTTGAAGATCATAGATCAACAAGGCATGTGGATAGCAACAGGGCCAAGGGAACGCCAATCTCGCTGCAACGCTGGGGGTTCCTTCAGTCAAAGGGCATGCAAGTTGGGCGGCATCACAGCAACTCGGACACTCTGGGCCGCGCTTTTTAGCTCACTTTCATGCCCGTGTCGTCTGGATTCCGGCAAAAGCCAGCCCTAAGTCCTAGCAGATCACTGCACATCATCGCGTCAACGGTCGATTATTCTTCCGGGGGTATGATCTTCAGGACCCCTGACCAAGACGTTGCAGCTGTTTCAGAAGTCTTCCTTTTCCTCAGGCCGCATGAGTTGGTCAAGTTGGTCCGCAACTACCAGGGCTTGGCGGGCGGAGCCGAGTGTAACACTCACCTGGTTGGTGTGCGACCTGTCCCAAACTTGTTGTTTCCCTGGGCTGGTGGGTGGGTTGGCGGCATGTCTTGAGCAGCGGGGAGAACCCCCGAGGCCGTGTCAAGGCCGCGGCCCATGGTCTGAGCCAGGTCCCTGCCGACTTACTTTTGACCCCCGAATGTCGCCGGCGCCGCACGTTCCAAGATGCTGCGACGCTGAGGGCATCGATGCAGGCTGCATCGAGGAGGAGAGACGCGCGCTAGTTTTGCTGTAATTGGCGGAAGGCGGCGTCTGCCCCATCTGCCAGCGCTCGGGACGCACACCTTCGCCTGCGGCATGGCGGTGCGGCAGCGAATAGGGTCATTGCGGGTAAAAGCCGACGGACGCCTCCCCAAGGCATCGCGTAGATCGACACCGAATGGCAGCCAACGCCACCCTCAGACAGTGTCAGATGCGACCCGCGCAGCACACAACCTCTGCAGCAGCGCACCTGTGCTACTGCCTGTTGCGCGAAATCCAAGCTGCTGTGCCGTGTTCAATGCAGCGACGGCCCAGCGTCGCAGCCAGGCCGCCCCCAAGCTGCCCTCACACTACGTTTTGGCTCTGTGGCGCCCGCCCCAGCGAATTGCCTTTCTAGAAGGTCGCAAACCCGCCGTCGGGAGGGCCGCCCGTGGGCCGTCAGAGGACACCCGAGAGGAACAGCTCATGCAGCCACAACCAAGCCTCCGTCCAGGAACAGTTGTGCAAATAGGCCGGCACTTGAAACCGCAATAGCAGTACAAGCAACTGCCCACCCGCTGACTGGTGGGCGTCGGGATGCCAGCAGAGTGGCGGCGAGGGCGAAGTGAAGATGAACGACAACCAACTCTCAGTCAGTATTCTCAGTCAGTACAATCCTGCGAAGTTTACAGCCCAAAAGTCATGGTGCACGTAGAGATCGACGGATTTCCTCGCATTCGACCATGGTGGTGCTCAGGATGCCAGCCCTGTTCTTATTGAAGCTGTTAAAAGTCGGCCAAGCGAAGCATCGGGTCCAAGTTCCTGCTGTGCCGTACCAACCGTGAAACACGGACCCCTATCTGCTAACCAATGGCAGCCGGCAGTCCTCCCGCCGTGCATCTGGCCTGCAGCGCTGGTTCCCGAGCGAGCGCATTGTGGACTCCAAACCCCGGCGAGCATCACCTCCCACAGAGCCGTGCTGGTCTAGAACTTGATATATTCGCCGACAGATCGCTCATCTGCAAAAGACCCGCCACACCCCCCTGTCCCCAGATGCCTCTTGTCAACTAGCGAAGATGCCGCTTCTTCTCAGGGAACTCCACGTCGTCGTCTAGCAGACCGCGAGCCATGGCATCCATCAGCGACGAGACGCAGCTTATCAGCGTCTTCGGCTTCCCGACCTACAACAATTTCAACGAGCCCATACCCTTCACGAACCGGCCGGCGACCTTGATTGGTTTCACGGCATCCTTTCTCGTGCGTGTTCGCCGTCAAAATCCCGTTGACATTCGCCAGTCTGCTAACCATGTCCAGGCGCTATCATGGATGTTCGTCTCATTGCGGCTTTATGTCAGGTTTAGGGTGGTGCGACTCCCAGGCTGGGACGACCTCTTTGTGATCCTCTACCTCGTATGTGCCGTCACCCATGGGCAACACCCGCATCTCTCGGCTTCGGCTGACACTGAGATGAACAGTTATTCACTTCTGTGGCTTCCATAACCTTCCTCTTGGGTGAGTGCAGACCACCAGTCCCTCCGCTCGTGGACTCAGCATCAGCTAACCTGGAGCAGCGATCAAGTACGGATCCGGTCGCCATTTCCTACTGCTCACGTTTGGTGATGTCAGAAACTATCTGGTGCTATTCTACGTCTTGAACGTCAGCCTCAACTTCTCAGCCACGTTCATCAAGCTCAGCCAGCTGTTTCAATTTCTTCGACTCTTCGAAAAGGGGACGTGGGCATACCGCGCCAGCGTCATTGGGCTTGCCGTCATATCTGCTTGGGGTCTTGCGTACACGTTGCTTTCTCTGTTCCCCTGCACCAACATCCCCGATGCCTGGGACGTCCTCTCCCGGGATGCCAACTGCTGGGCGTATGCCTCCCAGAACGCCGATGAGTTCACCGCCACGCTGGTTTCCCACAATGTCCTCAATACTCTCTTCGACATCTACATCATCGCCATTCCCTTCCAGCTGTATTCGAAAGCGGGTCTGACTCTAAAGACACGTCTGGGCTTGCTTGTACTGTTGTTGATGGGAGCCACGTAAGTTCAACCTTCTTCCCTGAACAAGCCCGAACGCTGACATTGCGATGCAGGGTTGTCACGCTTTCGGGCTGGCGCGTGTATGAGACAATCTACTACAAAGCAGGCTTCTTTCCAACACGCGTAAGTACCTTGCCTCTTGGGAAGCTGTTCACCTCTTATCCCTTGCCCTCTGGTCTCGGGGGTCATTGGGAATTCACCCTTCCTCAGGCGTACTTCCCTCAGACGTACAGACATTCCCATATAGATTTTCTGACATCAACCACAGGATCCCACTTGGTATGGGCCGCGATCCATCTTGTTAATGGTACTTGAGGTCAACGTTGCGTCAATTTGTGTCTCAGTGCCCATCTTCTGGCCGGTCATCAGCCCCTATTTTGGCGCCATCTTCGTGACGCACGAGTTCAGCGTCAAGTACGAGGAGCATTCCGGTTCTCGAACACATAAGCGGTCGGGCAGCGACGCGTGGGTCAACGATCACTACAAGGACTCTTACATCATGGATCTCGTAGATCCGCTCGGGTCTTCAACGAGGGGGTACATAAGGAGTCGAGACGAGAACTTGAAGGAGAAAATGAAGGACGAGAGCGCTGTTTGATAGTCACTTTATTTGAAGGACAAAGGGAATTGATTGTGTACTTGCCACGAGTCGATCATCTTGGTCCAGTTTAGTCGTAGAGTTTTGTTGATCAAATCCCCTGCGGCCTCGATCCATCACTTTGGTTGGATCGATGTCTAGATTCGACATGCAGAGTTCCACAACAACCTCGAGAGATCGCCTTATGGCATCTGATCCGACCTTCGTAGTACCCCCCAACAGCGGTATATGCCGCTAGAGGATATGCTGCTCGTCGGTTGATGTCCTCGGCGTGTTGGCAAAGCAGTAGGCCACTCTAAATCGTCACGAGAAGTTCGGGGAATTGTCAACAAAGTCGTATGGGGTACGGCCCGTATCGGACAAAGGGCTTTGGTCTCAGTATCGTCGAATGGCATTCTCTGCCACATAGTTGAGAGTACTAGTAGTCACCGCGAACAAGTAGGCAGAGTGGACACTTAGAAGCTTTGCGAAAAATATGATGAATTACTATTATGATTACTATTGTTGCCTCGCGCGTTCTGAGATTTGCCTCACCAGCTGCCGTTGGCAGGTAGCTCGGCGACAGGGCTTAGATCGGATTTGTCCTTGGTTTGCCCTACTTGATAAGTTGAATCCTTAACAGAAACATGTCCTCCGGAGTGTTCAAGCCGATCACTCTTCACTTGACTTCCTTCAAGCTCGCTCCTCATGCTCCATGGCCGTGCTGCGCTGCCGCCAACCTCGGATACAGGTCTCCCATCTGCTTCCGACATGGTAGGAGTTGTTGATGATGCTGATATGCGATTCTTATTGCCCTTGTTTGCGGCGGCGGTGCTGCCATTCTCAACGCCGCCAGCTGCTTTCCCACGTTTGCGGCGGAGGAATAACAGGGCGACTATAGCAGCGATGAGGATCAGCACGCCAACTGTCACCCCGACTCCAATGGCCACTTTCGTTCCGGAACTGGGCCCCGAGTTGGCGGTGCTGGCAGCACTGCTGTCGGATGGCGTCGTGCCAGTCTCCTTGGCCGTGGGAGAACTGCTGCTGCCTCCTCCACTCGAACCGCCCGGCATTGTGGTTCCTGCCGTGGATTCCGTCGGCTTATTGCTTGTTCCACCGTTGCCGCTGGTGCCACCGTTACCGCTAGTGCCGGCGGTGCCCGGTGCCGGCGTGGGAGTAACAAAGAAGTGGATGCTTTCCCCTGTCGCTCTCGGCAAAGAAGCTAGGCTAGTGAGAGGGTTTGTGTCCCGGAAGGCCAGCGTTGTCTTCGACGCATCCGTGCATGAGCAGTAAGCGCCAGGTTGGAGAGTAGTAGGATTACCCAGTTGCGAGCAAGGGGCCCATGCACCGTTGCTCTCATCGCAGTGGGTGAGGGCTATCCATGGCTGGTCTGAGAGAAATTCGAGTTAGGACGTTCGCTCCCATAAATCCATGATCAGGAGTTGGGTACTTTCCGAATTGTTTCCTTGGACAGCTTGCATCCTCGTATTTCTCGTCGGTGCACCCAGCTTGGTAGGTCAGAGAACTTCCGTACCCTGTGCCATGCACTCCCCAGCAGGATAAGTCTGCCAGACAATTATCGCCTGCTCCGCAGCAGGTTTGGTGGCCAGTTGCAGAATTCCCACATGGGATGAAGCTCTCGTGGAGCTTTTTCCCAGCTGCCGAATAGCACGTGCCGTTTGAGATGAGAATGTTAGCCATTCTGCAAGCGTATCTCTTGGCTGTTGAGACGTTTGAGCGAGCAAATGGCGGGGCGGGAGATGATGACCTTTCAGTGACTGGTGATTTCTTGTAATATGAGGCATGCGTCCTTAGGTAGGTAGGGAGGTGAGTCGTGGGTTGGGAAGATGGGTGATATTCCTGGCAATAGTGGTGACGTCGTCGACCTGGTGTCGAGTTTATTGGCGTTGATCTTTCCTGTGCTCGGTAAATAGCCGTGAGGTGGATGGCTACCGTGCCTCCTTTCCGCCACCACCGGCATCCCAAAAGGGTAAGCTACCACACTCCTGCATGGCAGAGTAGCAGCCACGGCGGGAGTTGACCAATGGTTGTTGCTTTGGCATTGCTTCAGCTGCTGTTAGGTTGGACGACATGGAGAGCGGAGAGCCTGAGACAGCGGATTCCTCGGGCGGAGAAGGCGTCCGCATGTTCAGTGTTGATGAAGAAAGTTGTGAGCCCCCGTGTTGATAAAAAGAATCAGTGCAAGCAATGATACACAGCAGTGGAAGTCCGAAAAAGTGATTGAGGACGGTCGTATCAACGCGTGACGTCAGGTCGTCCGTCTGATCCATCTTGATTTGACAAGATAAGGATGGTTCCCCGCACCTTGCACTTCAGCAGAAGACCCGTGCGGGGAACTCGCCGATTGCGAATTTATTTCAATGCACTGCCTCTTGGGGCCTGAGCCTGTTGACCGCACGAGAATGCGCTGCACAAATTTGACGCATGCAGGCCAGGCTGTCTTGGAATGTCGATGATAAAAGAAGTGGTAGCGACGCAGGAAGCGGCAACGACTCAGACTTCGACGAGTTTTGGTTCGGTAACCATAGCGATGATGACCGTCGTCCCGCCGCTGCGGTACTGGATTTCCGTGTTGACTGGCCCAAGGTTGCCCTTGATGGAAAATGGCTGTATAGCGTCCCGAGGGCAAAAATGTTGACGAAGTCGCTTGGGATTGGGCAGGTGCCAGCGATTGGCCGGTGCACAGAATCGAGTGCAACGTTGATTAGGTCCCTGACATTCAAAAGTGGTGAGCCGATTCCAATAAATCCCTTGCTAGTAATAAAGAACCTCTTGCCTACAGGCAGGAGTGGCCTGATGCCAGCTGGCTGTTCACCTTCTATCCACTAGTCCTCGTTCGTGTAGGATCCGAGGAGTCGAGCCTTCGAAAATTTCCAGCGTTTAGAACAACGTCGCAGGTAGTTATGGGTCTTGAAAACCAACGTTCTCCTAAACTAACTCTTGCCACTCATTAACGTCATGGATAAGAATATTTTTCACATATGAGTTTGCGATCCTGCCGAGTGTCTTAATTGTGTCAACCCTTACCCCCTTGATCTCGTCGTAAAGCCGCCTTAGGACTTGGAATTGAGCATCCTCAAGGCCACGGAAACAGCATCCTCTTAATCCCCCCAGGCATACGAAAGCGCCTTATACGGTGGATCATCCTCGAGGAGAATGGTGCAGAGGGAACATCGGATTGGATCGGGCTAGAGTCCAGGATGCAGGGTCAGAACTCGGATCTGGTTCTTGCCAAGGTCGAGCTGTTGATAGTTCGGTGCATCGATTGCTAACGGTGACATGAGCGACAGGCTCATCAATTGCGCGGAGGAAGACTGCATTGTGAAGCTCGAATGGGTGGCCGGTAGCGAAGGAGAGAAAGGCGCGGGAAAAGATAACCGCTGCTGAAAGTCCCTTAGGCATGGTCAAGCCGATAGCTGCATTGTATGCAGTGCCGAGCTTCTTTGCGCCTCAAGGGGATATCCACCACACGCCAGCTGAAAGAAAATCATACCAGGTGGTTGCGGTGCCCTTAAGGCCGACTGCGCCAAGGGCAAGGCTTTGGCTGCTAGATCAAGCAACATATCTGATTCACTGACCTCAATCTGACATTAATCAAGAGGAAGGCCAGAAACACCTTTCTAACCCCATAAGTAACCCCAAACGAAGTCAATTTGCCGTCTCTTATCCGGTCATCTCCATACTGCAAACCCGGGGCATCTCTTTTTGACGTTCCTGGCTTCCGGGAGGAAACATCAGCAATTGGCAACATGCCGTTCTCATCGTCAACACCAAGATGCGCGTCAATCTATCAAACCTCTCGGCTCCTACTCCGAATTGTGGGGGTCCACACAAACGGTCGCCAATTAATAGCAGCCTTACTATAATACCCCACGGAAGCGAGAACGGTCCGAGAGATCTGTTGTTATAGAAGGCTGATGTATGCGGGGTTGCCGATATTTCCGAGAAAAGTGCCGGCTTTGGAGCAGTAAATATTCCCCGGCAGCTGCTGGAGCAGTTGGTTGGTGTGCAAGGCGGAGGCCCATCTGCCGAGGAGCATAAGACATAAATGAGAGCAGCTTCAGGGGAAGACGAATGGTTGGTTTCGTTGTGGAGTAAATATGGAGCAAGACAATTGTAGTCGCAGGTGCCTGTTTCACTTGCATCTTCCCCCAAAAATATAAGCGGCCATTCTGGAGGGAGCGCAAAACCCGGGACTGAACGAGCGACTCCTCCTGGCACGATGTTGCTGCTCATCTTTTTCGTGTCGTGGGTTAGCATGCTGGCTTCCGCCGCGCCGGTCGCGTCCGAGAAACGGCAAACATGGACGGGCATGTGGTCAGCCGAGTTCAGCTACACCGGATGCAAGCCGGTCATCTTCATTTGGGCTCGTCAGACCTCGGCGCCAGGCAATATGGTGAGACAAATCGACGCAGCGCCTGAAGCCTATACTCACGCGATGCAGGGCGTTTCGGTGGGACCGGCCCTCTCTAACGGCCTCAAGACATATTTTGGCGCCGAAAATGTGGCCAGTCAGGGGGTGAATTATCTGGCACTGATTGAGACCAATTTCTACCCTGGCGGCGGGCCACCATACGGAATCTACGAGATGCAGGTCCTCCTCGCCAGCGCGGCCATCTACTGCCCTCAGTCCAAGATTGTCGCCGCAGGATACAGCCAAGGTGCAGCCATTGCCCATCGCGCCGTGGAAAGTCTGCCGCAGTACGTCAAAGATCGCATTGCAGGCATCGTCACATTTGGAGACACGCAAGCCTTCCAGGACGGCGGACGAATCAGGGGTTACCCCCTTGAGAAAACACTTATCATCTGCAACCCCGGCGACCTCGTCTGTCTAGGCACCGCATATATCGCGCCAACGCATTTTCCCGAATACTATCTGCAGCGGGTCCCGGAAGCCGTTTCTTTCCTTGTTGGACGCCTCCTACTCACTCCATAAGACTGCAAACCCGCTATCCTCCCTGCCTTGGGATTCACAGGTCGATTGAAAGGATGTTTACCATTTCCTTGGCACCAATGCTACCAGCCGGAAGAGGAATCACCTGCTGGTGCTTATCCCATTCATATGCAAACCGATTATAAAACCATATAGAACTCTATAAAGCAACCTGGACGCAATAGGAGTCGTAGTCACCAGCAAAACTGGCGGTTGAGAAAAAAGATATGGTCTGGTAAAAATCCCGCCCGCTCAAGAGGGAGAGCGGCGCTTGTCGGATCTCTTATGGGAACTCACCTTACTTCGTGACTTGCAGCTACCCCACCGTCCATACCATCTTCCTGCCTTCCATCCACCACCATCTCCTAGCTTGCCAGCATGTGCGAGGAAGGTATGTACCTATTCGGCACCATCAGGCGAACCTCTGCCAAACTACAAGTTGGGTGACGCGGAACGAGACGTCGTGCGCAATCAGGGAGAAGTACAGGGCTGGACTGGAAGCGTCCGCCCCTCAACTACGAGCGTGACGAGCCAGTTTAAGTTGCTTCACGAGGCTCGTTGAGGGATATCTGGCAGGATTTCGGTCGTAGCAGCTGTATCTGAAGCCTATGTAGCTGTTGCTGGACCTGACCTTGGGTCTGACGGCGGACTTATGAAGAGGCGCGAGGGGGTATTGCTTGCAGGGGGACTCCCGGCAACGACCAGCCTAATGCTGGTGGCTGTGGGCCTCGGTGCATCTAGCCCCAAGTTGTGAAAGTGTTTCACTAATTGGCGATGCTCTTTGCACTAATATTATGGCTACGATTATGGGGGTCGGTCCTTTGGGGTAGGAAAATAGCGAACTCGACTATCACTCATTTCGAACCGGTATCGAATGTGAAGGCAGGTGCTCCACAATACCCCACATTGCCGGTCCAGACCGCCGACTTCAAGACCCACTCAACATGATGGTCGCGGCCAGAAAGGCTGACAACAGGTGAATAGTTAATTGTATAATCCATACCGGGCCACCTTCCTTCAAGCGCCTCAACGCCTCTGAGTGTGAAGACCATCAGAAAAATTTCAGAACAAGGGTCATGGCAACCGCAGTGCGCTAACCCCAATACGGTTAGCGCGCTGTTAGGCTTCTCTGCATCCAATGCAACCCACCCTGCTCGGTCGCTCCAACTCTCGCAATCCGGATGAGCCTTCCGAGGCCATCTCATTACTCTGCTTCAGCAACCTAGAGCCATGCCATGCCAAGCCATACCAAGCCCCGCAGGAACAGAACCCGATATCTGTTTTCTCACCATCCCATGACAGTCTGCTCGTGCACATGTCTCGCGCACATGTTTGAGGCTAAGCAGAACTCGGGCCCCGTCGGCTGAGGACATGGGGGGGCTGAAAGGGGACGAAGCCAAGGATTCTCCCAGGGGGTGGCTGCAACACGGCACAGCCCTCCCCCTCATCCGCCGTAGCCATATGGCATCCAAAAAGACCGGTCAGATTTGAGCGAAGTTGCAAAAAGCTTGGGCTCCAGGTTGTCAGAGGATGACATGCCGTCCTACTTCATCGTAACTTAAACCCAAGAGATCTATCGACAGAGCGACAAGTCGAATACGAAGTACTCACCTTACAGCCATGGAGACTTCAACTGGCGCAAAGAGATCGCGCAGCGGTTGCATCACTTGCAAGTGGGTTCCCACGCTCCGGGTATGACATGAGAGACGGAATGGTCGGAAGACTCACGCAGTGACCAGGATCCGCCGAGTCAAGTGCGACGAGACAAGACCCGACTGCCGGCGATGCACAGGGAGCGGGCGGACGTGCGATGGCTACGCATCATCGACAACATCTCATCAGTCGCGGCGGGCGCTGGCCTCGGCCGTCCGGCAGCTTCAAGTTGCCGGTCCGGCCTGTCGCGTTCTTGGCGATGCGCTGCCTGTTGACGACGTGGCATGCTTCGATTTCTATCGCGCCTGCACGGCTTCAATGACCAGGGCTGTTTTACCGGGCGAGTTCTGGTCGCGGCAGCTGCTTCAGGCGTCGCATGCCGAGCCTGCTGTCTGGCGTGCCGCCGTGGCGATCGGCGCTCTCCATCGCCGGTGGGAGCGCACCAATGTGCTAGCGGCCCGGCCGGCGGGGGGTGACGCCGCCGTGGACATCGACCGCTTCACTGCGCAGGGTCTGAAGCACTACCACACTGCCATCTCCCTTGCCAAATCCATCACCAACCCTGCTAACTTGGCCGTGATTAGCGTGGCTCTCGCTGCGGCGGCTCATCTCTCCGGAAGATGGACCGAGTGCACTGTGCATATCCGCGCCGGCCTGAAGCTGCTACGGCGCATGGAGGCCGGTGAGCTCGTCAACGAGGCCGGTGCCCTTGCATCGCCCTCGGACATTCGCGCTCTCGCCCACACCCTGGAGCGTTTCGACTTGCAGAGCATGACCTTTTCGGACGCCCGGGCCCCGTACGACTACACCAACGCCGATGTCCCAAACGCAGACCTGGTACCCCTGTATGCGCGGAGTCCGTCGGGCCGGCTAGCTGCCGCGGCACCCGAAGACCTCGAAGAAGCCGCCCTTGCCATCTTCCGCATGTTCCGTCGCTTCTGCATCCTCGGGACCACCGTTGGAATGGGTCTCATGCCGTTGCCCGACTTTGAGCTCGCTCGCCACGAGATTGTCGAAGAGTGTGCAAGTCTCGATACCTTCCTCGTAGCCGTCGAACACGCCGCCCAGACCACGCGCCGGGGAGTCGGGGACGACGAGTCGCAGGAGCAGCAACAACGGCGACAAGAGCAACAGCAGCAGCTCCTCACTCTCCGGCTCTACCACACCCTCACCAGTCTCGCCTTGGCGGCTGGTCTCCTCGGTCCTGAAACCCGTTGGGATGCCCATCTACCCGCCTTTCAGCGCATTGTAGCCCTGGCCGCCGAGATGGCCCGCAACACCAAGTCGCCGCTCCCCTTCTTCATGTCCCTAGAGCCCGGCCTCGCCATGCCGTTATTTATTACCATCACCCGATGTCGTCACCCTGTCACGCGTCGCCACGCTCTCACCCTCCTTCGAGGCCTGAACAGGCAAGAAGGGATATGGAATTGTGCCACTGCGGCGAGAGTGGCCGAGCAGATCATCTTTGTGGAGGAAGAGGGGATTGATATGCAACTCCCGCTGCGCCTGCAAGTCGAAGACTCGGGTCCTCTCGCGTGGTCGGGCAACGCCCCGCAGTGGACGAGCGAAGACATGTACTGGCCACCATGGCAGGGGGGATGGCCAAAGGTACCCGAAGAGAAGAGGGTGCTGCAGCTCGAGGTACGGCTCGACGTTGAATCCAACACGATTGAGCAGAAGATCGTCTTGGTGGGAAGCGGCGACGGCCAAGGGACCGTTGCAAAGATTGTCACGATAGGCTTTTAGTTGCAGGACATGCTTCGTCTCACAGCGAGTACAGTCTGTCGTCCATGTCGTTTTTCTCTCTTTGGCGAAGTATCCGGGATTGTATCTCTGATAATAAAACACTGTCCTGGAGGCATGAAATCAATGGTTGTCTCAATACCATGCCCTCTTCGTAACGTTCCCTTCCGGCATCACCACTCACCCTGCTCAGGGGTCTGCCGGCATCTTATCGATACTATGCCATTGTTACCAACGACGCACATTGGCTGCAGAGCACAAGTGAACCAAATACCGCTGCATCGACCTCATTGTTGGACACAATGTACTTGAGAACTCTTTATGCCCCGAAAAAGTGGGCCAACGCAATGAAAAGGGGAATCGGAAAGACTCGCGGCTCACCCCTAAAACCCACAGAAACTACCTATTATCAGCCCGACGGTGGTAAGGCTATTGTGTTTGACCAGTGTGGTAGTATTATGAGTGCAAGGGGCTATTTTTTAGGGCTGAGCAAGTGTGTTTCAAGAAAGTCTACCATGGTTGTACCTCGTTGGTCGATGTCACCCAAGCGACAGCTTAATAGGCGCGGATACTGGAGTGTTACGCCGCTCCCGCCACGATGGATGGTGCATGGGAAGGCACCGGACCCCCACGCGGTGAAAGAAATGGGTCCATATTTTTTTGTGAGGGTTATGGGCAAAAAGTGGTGGACCCATTTCTTTCACCGCGTGACCCCCCATCTATCGTGGGTCGTCGAAAGTCGGAACAGGAAATGATGGAGACAACAGCATGAGGCACCGAGATCAAGTGTGTTCGCTAGGTAGCATCACGAATGGGAGCGCTGGAAGCACAAATATAGCGATTATTTATATACATTTGTATTATTATTACTACATAGATCTGGCAAGGCATGACAGGCGGTAAAACGGTATCCAAGCCGCCATCCTGGCCATGTGGTACCTAACCGAGAACGTGCCGTGGATGAAACACCTTACAAGGTGTAGTCAAACCACCGGACAGCCTGCAAGAACGCCTGCTCCTTGCCGAACTTCTGGGCGGCGACGGAGATGTCGGCACGGACGGCGAAGCCGTGGGCGGTGCCGGAGTAGAGGGTGGTCTGGTAGAGCTTGCCGGTGCCCTGGAGCAGGGCGTTGATCTGAGACTGGCGGGCGGGCAGCAGCATGCTGTCCTCCTCGGCGTAGGCGACGCCGACGGGGCCAGTGATGGCGGTGATCTCGTCATCGAGGAGAACGCTGGGGTGGGCGGAGAAGGCGGAGTCGACACCCTTGCCGGCGGCCAGAAAGCGGAAGGCGTACTTGCCGCCCCAGCAGTAGCCGGCGACAGCGACCTTGGTGATGCCGGGCTGGCTGCGCGCGAACGCAACGGCCTTGGCAATGATGGGGTCCTGTCTCTCGGGCGTGTGCTTGGCGAGGAAGGCGCCCATGTTGAAGGTCGGGAGGTCGAGATCCGTGCTGAGCGCCTCGCCGCCGAACATGTCGGGCGCAATCGTCAGGTAGCCCGCGCGTGCGAAGCTGTCGGCGAGCAGCTTGTTCTCGAGCAGCTCAATGCCAAAGACATCAGACAGGTAGATGATGGCGACGTTCTTGCGGGGCAACGCAGCCAGCAGCTGCTGAACAGGCGGGCGCGTGACATACGTCGTGACTATGGCGGGTCGTCAGTAATGCTCGGTGCTCTCAGTGCGGGGTGGACACCATTTGAACTCACTGTTCTGGATGGTCTGGAGAGAACCCTTGGCCGTTCCTGTGTGGGCGACGACGGAAGGTTCCGTGCATTGCTTCTCGACGAAACGCGGGGCCACGGAAGACGCAGCTGCGCCAGAGGATAGCAACAGCGCCGAAGCGACGGAGGCAAGAGTGAAGCGCATTGTGGCGGTTGTTTGACACTGAAGTTGGATGAGAACGAGAGACTGTGACAGTGCAGGTAAGGAAGCTGGCGGATGAGGACGAATCGAAACAATCTATCGAAGCGAGGGCGACAATGGTATTTATCTTTTCCATCTTGAGCGTGCGCCGGCGATGCCCAGAGTGTGCTTCCTGTCGTCATTTCCTCGCGCATGCGCACTGCTGCGATCTCTCCACTTCCGCTGGCACTATCGCTGAGATACCCAGGTACATACCCCATAATGATGGAGCCTCCATTTCCGGGCATGGAACGCATGGCACGCCTGGCACGCACGGCAAGCCCAAAAAAAGAACGCTATTGGTGACCCCAGATTTCTCCATGACGCCCCTCTCAACTATCGATCTGGGGACACATGGAACACCCACTTCGTGTACAACTCTGATGGCTGGGCGGCTGCTACCAAGAGGGTAGCCAACGCAATACCTGCCTATTTGTGGTGTCAAAGCGTCAAAGCGAAGAGCCAAGATTGAACTTGCAGACAATATACCTGAGGAAGGTGCCTTGGCATCGGGACCGCTCCACCTGGCCTTCAGGGGAGAGGACAGGGCTGCCACGTGCCAAGACATCGCTATGTTCCGAGCACCCAGACCCTAGAGCGAGAGGTTGCCCCATGGGAGCGTGTAGGTAGGTAGTACTCTGGCAGTGACCACGCCACCTTCGCCAAGATGGAAGGCACCTCGGTGGCAACATGGCATGCAGTGTGGTGCCCGAGTCCGCGAGTCTGTGTGGCCAAGCCAAAAATAAGTGGATGGAGCGCTCCACTTGTACCAGATTCTGCCCTTTCCGGGCTCTTGGCATCGACGCCGTTCGATGACTGAGCAACGACTCATCGTCTGGCGAGAGCAGGCAACCGCGGCTACCTCTCTAGCACTTCTAACTGGTCTTTGGCGCAGAGAAGACTCGAAACTCGCAAAATATTGTCAAAGGCACCCGCTGTCCAGCCCAGTCGAAGACCAGCTTGAAGCCGAACCCCTCATCCAGAGGGGGAGCCAAGGTTCAGTCTGTGCCAAGACGCCTCCGGCATCCTCCTGAAGGTCGCTCCTGATTTAGAGTAGTGCAATCCGGCCAGGCCCCTTGGGGCATTGTCGCTGCCTGCAGTGGCACCGTCGCAGTGGCGCCCGGCTCTTGCATACGATGCGTCCACGTGGTGCCGCTTTGGGTGCATCGAAAAGTCTCTCTTGCCAAGCCTGCCCGCCGATAAGGGTTGTTGTGATTTCGTACGACAACTCACAACTTGAACATCGCAGAAGCCGCCACCTCCTTGTCGCGCGGACCTCCTTTACACTAGATCCTCGCCAAGCTCAACTGGTGTTCCCAAAGCAGGAAGACAAATGAATATATTTGTCAATACCGAGGTACACGGGGACAGCTATCCGCTACCCATGCCCAGATGCGCTTTCTGTCAGAATCTAGCACTCATGGCCAATTGTGGTGATTATTGTGTATTGTTGTTGTTCTGTGGAAGAGAATCTCTGGCCTACAGGGTCCCCTATTGCCAAGCCGGCTACTTCCGCGAATGGCTCCAATTGCTTATATAAGCTGACACTTTCCGATTCCCGAAGGCCAGCTCCGGGTGCCAAGCACCTCAGCTCCTTCCATCAGTTTTACTTCACTAGCAGAATCACGACTGGCACCTTGCTGGATGGCTCCGCCTCCCGCCAAGCCAATTTTTCACCTTTCCGGCCCAAGCCTCGACGCAAACTCACCACGCGTGTACCATTCGATCGACAGGACGTTGTAGAGAGGCATGCCTGAGACGTCTACTTGCTTCTCACCGCCAGAGTACTGCGCCTCAGACAGCAACAAAAACGGCACGGCTCTGAAGATGCACTCTTTCTCGCGTCGGTCGGAATCACTGTGCCAACTGCTCGACCCAGCCGGTCCAGGTCAGGATGTCGAATTCGACGATGAGCAACCTGATGAACAAGTCTTTGGTCCACCGCAGTCTTTCGCGGCGGGGCCCTGCTCCCCGCAGGCGGAGGATCGCAATCTGTGTCTCACAGATCGGGTACTACCGGTTATCCAGCGGTACTTCGGCGCGAATCCGGGGTAGAATGGCGCTCCCACGCAGATTGATGATGACCTGCATGAATTTAGCAGCGCTCTCCTTCTCAGCGGGGTCAAAGGACAACCCAAGACCGTGTCTATTGACGGCTCCTAAAGGGCAGTGTGCCGATACTTGCAAGTCATGCCGTACCGAGTCGCCACGTCCGATGGGCCTCGCGGGGCACTCAGTGGCCGCTCGTCCAAGCTGCCCTTTTAAGATAACTTGTTGAGACCTCCGGTCGTCTGTCCGGATGCCCCGAGACTGTAAGCAACGAGCGCTGCCCTGCGAATTTGAAGGCAACCGCTCTCTCCTGTGCCCGAGCAGGAGCCTTGAGGATCAAAGACTTGCTCCCCGGTAAAACCAACGACTTTGCGGAGGAGAGGTCATCATTGGTAGCGATCCAGAGGTGTTGCGCACACCCGGGTTTGCATTATCCGGTTCAGACCCTTGTTCCCGTGCGTGCCGCATCGGTACCAACAACCCGGCCAGCCCGGCAGATGCTCGTGCCCCTCTCTGGCTAGATGCACGCTTTGCGTGGCTGGAGGCTGACACATTAATGCGAGATTGAGGAATGGCTCAGGGCGGCCGTATAACGTCTGGTGTGGCCCAATCCCGTTTCCATGTCCTGGGCATTCATACTGTTGACATTGTTGATTCCAACCCCGTTTCCGCTCGCCATTCTCTCTCGACGGCCTTGAGCAGTACCGAAAACGGCGTTTCTTCAGGGAATACCGGGGGTCGGTTATGCGCCGGCTCGAGTAGCGCTCAACCAAGACGGCATACTCACTAAAGAACACGGCTCGGTGAATGGCGGGCGTCGCGTTCCACTCGCGACTGATGGACGACACGTAAGCCTTACTACCGTACTCTGGCAAAGACAGCCAAGGCATCTTGGGGGGTCCCGTTACCAGCATGCGCTGCGGGCATATCCTCGCGGAGGATCTCACCGCGGCAATGCAAACTGACACGGCCGCCGCTGAAAATCAGCAGCCGCAAGTTCGAGAGTAACTCTCCTGCAGCATCAATGTCCGGGTATCCCGTCGGCCGTAGTTTGCGGGATATTTGACGGCCACGAGTGCGTTGACATTGGGCACGACTGGGCAGGCGAGCTGTGAGGAGTGACGAGATAGGTTCTGGGTACTAATGCCACATAGATTGGCCTCAGAGTTGGCGCGTTGACTGTCACCAGCGTGATCTGAGCATTATTGTGTACACTACCCATCTGGCTAATTTGTGATACCCGTGCTGCCGCGTCGTCTTCGCCAAAGTCGTCGCTCTGGGTGATGCAGACGGGAGACGACCTACAAGTATTCTTACCACAAACTCAGCCGAAACAGTGTACTTTTTGATGACTTGCCATGCGAGCAATTTTCTGGTGTTATGGGATACCTCGTGCACGAAAACAACATGGTGGCTGTGATTCATTTCTGGAGTGTTTGTATGTGTATTCCTGGGCTTCGTGAAAATGGGATAGCGGGACCCCCGATGACCTCACCCCCGGCCTGCTACATTATTCAGAGTGGCTCCGTGTATCGACCCACGACTTCTGGTAGTCAACATTCCCATAATCGTATTCTCGATTCCTCTTGTGCCCCCATTCAATGCCGTTGAAGCTACATGTACTTAACCGAAGAGACATGGAAGGATTGGAACACGCGCTCCTGAATGAAGAAGCGGGTCGAGTATGAAATAAAACGAAACACCAACAGCTCAAAGTTCACCAACGGACTCCGACGCAACAGGTAGCTGGCTCTTAGGCTGTTCGCTCAACCGTCTCTCGGTGCGTGGTGATGACAGTCCCGCCCGGGGTATTGATCTTTTGAATCGCCTTCTCGCTCTCGTCATCATCCGTGCCAGGTCGACCCTGCATGTATCTCGGTGCCAGCACGGCCGCAGCAACACTGCTGTACACCCTCACGACCTCGTCCTCGTCTCCATCGGGCACAGGTTCGTCACCATCCGCCATCCGCCACCCAGCCCGCTCAAAGCGCTGCCTCACGTAGTCGGACATGCAGGCAAACCGAATGTTGACGGTATTCCCACCGTACTTCTTGATCTCCTTGACGAGGGCCTTGAGGTGTGTGCATGCCGTCGAGTCGGCGTGGTTAGCTTTGATGAAGTCGATGACAACGAGGCGAATGGGCGGCAGAGCGGCCGTGTCTGTGATGTTGGCGAGGCGTCGGAGTTTCACCACTCGCTTCTCGCCCACAACAGACCAGTTTCGCTCTGCCTCTGGGGAGAAGGCAGAGTCGTACGAGGGTGAGTGGTACGTCTGGATGGTGTCCATGATGGAACTCTTGGTGCGAAACGCGTTGGGGAAGAACACCGACTCGTTGAAGCGGAATATGGTCGTGTCGGCGGAAATGGAAGACGGCGTGCTTTGGGCATCATGAATGGCCAGCGAAAGCTCAGATCGCTTGTCCGGGATAGCAGACACGCGGGTGAAGACCTGGCGGAGCAAGACGTAGGCAACGTTGAAGCCCACCGACGCGGCGATGCCGATCTCGGTTGAGACAAATAGCGAAACCCAAAAGGCGATCATGGACGAGATGAAGTCGGCAAGCGAGGTCTTCCAGTAGTTGTAAAACACGACGGGGCTGGAGATGAGCGGCCAAACGGCACAGATAATGATAGCAGCGAGTGTAGACTTAGGGATCCAGTACAGCGTCCCAACCAGCTTGAAGATGGAGACAAGCACAACAGCGGTAGTAATAAGGCCAGACAGGGGTGATTTGACGTTCGATGACGAGTTGACGGCCGTTCGCGACATGGCACCACCGACAGCCATGGCGTGGAAGAAGCTGTTGAAAGTATTAATCATACCTAAGTAGGTGATCTCCTGAGTCTGATCCGTCACGTAGTTGTTTCGGACTCCAAAAGCTCTAATTTCAAATCAGCAACCGTCGGTTTTTCTTCTCAGAAGGTTTTTTTCGTGGCAGGGAAGTGTCTCAGGTCTCAGGCGTGGTTGCTCGCCCCTGAGACATACAGGGTAGCTATTAAAGACCAGAAGGGGTGTTAAAAGATAGTGACTTGACATACCGGGCGATGGCGACATGCTCAATGGTCGAACCTACAAAGCAGGCGACGCTTCGGCTGGCAACCTCCGAGATGAGGGCTGCACTTGGCACTCGAGGAGGCTCTTGGCCGTTGGCCTTGACTTGTGCCACATCAAACAGGAAGTTCTTGGGGTCTCCTCGGTTCTTGTTCACGGAATAACCGACTCCAGTGAAGATTAACAGCGTGATAAACGCTCGAGTGTTGGCAAGAAACCAGATGAACTTGTTCCTTGTACCCCACCGCTTGCCGGACTGCTCGAGGAGAACGAGCAAGATTATGCCGGTAAAACCAACGGCGCAGGCAAATCCGTTAGCTCTGGGCAGTTCGTGGAAAACATCGTGGATCTGAGTCGCCGCGCCACTTCCAATGTTGCTTTCTCCAAGGAGGGAGCCCATCTGGTTCAGAATAATGTTGACGGCAACGGCCGAGATAAAGCCGCTCAGCACCGGCAGGGAGACAAAGTCTAAAAGGAACCCAAGCTTCAGAAAGCCAATTATCATCCCATAGATACCAATTATCATTGCGACGGCCGAGGCGATCTCGGAAGGAGTCCATTCTGATCCCTCAAGGTCTTGGACGATCTCGGAGGTGAGTAGGCCGATGAGAGAGGTAGGACCGGTGGACACATCTGCAATTGCATGTTAGTTCATGAATCTCAAGCGGCGGTGGCCCACGCTTTCTCAGGGGCTGCCTACCCTTGGTCGAACCCATGAAAGCGTAGATTGCCGAAGGCAACCAGCTCGACATGAGGCCATACTGGACCGGAATCGTCGCAATCTTTGCATACGACAGGGCTTGCGGGATTAGCATCAGTCCCACGGTCAAGCCGGCGACGATGTCATTGAGGATCCATCGGTAGTTGTACTTTGGAAGCCACCCGATTATGGGGAACTTCTCCGTCACGTACTCCGCTGAGGCGCTGGGTAAGGCGCGGGCGCCCTTGGCGGTGAGTCTTGCAACCCGGTTCCACGTCACGTCGGTGGCCACTTCTCTCCTCATTTTCTCCACGTACTTCATGATGAGATTGCGGTTATCAGTATCACAACCCTCGTCTGCTCGCATACGGGTTCGTTTGAACGGCACAGTACAAGGGCGTCTCGGACAACGTCGGAGAGATGATGGAGACAAAGTGGCGACAGTTTAGAGAGGCCGGGGGGACCAGAGTCGACTTAGGTCGAGGCGTCTGGGTTATGCTGCACGATTACTCACTCCAGTCTTGTACTCAGCGGGGCTCTCAGGGGGCCTTCC
>Ga0247780_1000307_pt1 | contig 49002 bp, 31 predicted proteins | sample UWRJL079202R5_FD_179927 | JGI IMG/M metagenome (GOLD analysis project Ga0247780, IMG submission 179927) | Plant litter microbial communities from Arlington Agricultural Research Station in Wisconsin, United States - UWRJ-L079-202R-5 | ecosystem: Environmental > Terrestrial > Plant litter >...
TAAAAAAAAAACTAAAAAAAGAGAGTTTGTAAAATCTAGCACTGTTTGCAGCCCCAGCCCCCATGGACCCCGTACAACTCGGCCTGGTAGCTCCGTACCAGGCCCTTGCGATTGCTAGTTTCTCCATCGGGCTGCCAAAGGGTCTTTTCGCTAAGCTCGAGTCAATCCAGTCCAACGGCGTGACCTTATCCGCCGATGCCACGGGTAGACGACGTGTATAGAAGACCAGCTTTGTAGCGCTGGGTCCAACCTGCAGTTTGAGACACGTCATTAACAAAGCTATCGCCGACATTTTCATCATCCTATGCGCTTATATCATGCTATGGAGAAGTTGGCTTGTCAACAAATGGGTCATGGTCCCGTGGAAATGCGAATGTCCGCTTATGAAGTTTACCTGGTATGTCATGTCCCATTTCAAAGACATGCATGTGCCGTGATGACGAACAATATTTTCTACATCATACAGGCCGATCGGGAATATGGCATGGGTGGTCATCGCCCTTCTCTTGCTTGCCGTCATGGCACAGGAGATACGCTTTGAGAGTTTCGCAGACCCTCCGACTACGTATACGTGGCGGCAGGTCTTGGGTCTTTCCTACTCGCGATTTGCGGAAAAGACCAGCTGCTCGCAAGCGCATGCAGGTAACTATCAGAAGGACTATCGGATCCGGATTGTTGTCGAGATGTCGCACTAGTCTTTCTAGAGAAACTAGCTGATGTATGAGACCATCCTAGAGCTTTTGAGCGGGGTTCTCTACTCTTACAGCACCATGGTTTGGTTGAGCACTGTATTTCTCGGTGCGGTTGGTCCCATGACATTTGTTGGCCAGGTCATTGGGACCTATGTTTCTTTGAGGCTTCTCAGTGGGCTATTGTGATTTGAGACCTCTACTGCATGGGGTGGAGAGGAGGATTCAAGTGAGGGGGTGGATGGGGAGAACATACAGGGAGGGGAAAGGGAAGGGGCGGAGGCTGCGTGGGTTTACCGGGAGAAGTGGAGTGAGTGTCTTGCTTAGGGGACACTGGAGTTTTGTAGCAAGGTGTTTATGGAGGATTTGGGGAAGAGGAGGGTGTACAGGGCGGTTTTATTTATAACGGGGAGGAAAGAGGGAGAGTAGGGGCCCTGGGGGGGTCAATGGCGAGGGCTGCTGGAATGGAAGGGTAGCGGCGGCGCACGATGTTGGATAGAAAAGCATCAAGGTGCCAGTTCTTTGTAGCCTCTTTGCGACGGCGTGTTCAGCAAATTTTCAAGCTGCCCTGTGCGCTAGCTTCCAGTGCGTTTCGTAGGGTTGTGACCATAGTGTCTGGGAAGGGGCGATCGGGGGGCATATCTGTCGGCTCGAGTGCTAACTCCGGGCCCGGTCGAGGGGACAGGAATACTTCTATCTCTGTTCACCAACTTCACAGCTCAGAGCCAACAGGTTACCCCACCCGTGGTTGAACTTGCTTCGCATTCGCATATCCATGCGATGATCTTAGGCATTGTGCGCCGCAGCAAGCTTAAGTCCGACCTCCGATACCATTCACATTGTCATTGGCTGCTCCAACGCCCATTTCTTGGCCAGTGAGTTGATTGTTCAGCAGCGGGACAATCGGCGCCGACCCAATCTCCGAGGGCTACGCGGGCGCGGGGCAGTCGCACTCGGATCCTTTCCAACAACGAGGTCGGTACCCAAGTAGGTAAGCAGTCAACCTCCCGGGCCGTCTAAGTGTGCGCTGTTGGTCAGCCTGCCTGCCGCGGTAGGATTCGGTGAGCGAAACACAACCGCGACATACAGGATGTAGGAACGTCACGTTGAAGCTTAAGAAGCCGGTTATTACTACCCATCATCTCAACTCCAAACTAACCTCGCCAGCTTCGCTCTCATTCAACACTGCATCAGCACTCAACACCAAACCCTGAAACCCACTTTTTGTTCTCAACACCAACACCCACCATGACCATCGCCATCATTTTCGGCCCCACGGGCCACGTCGGCTCCGCCGTCGCCCTCTCCGCGCACTCCTTCGGCGCCACCCGCGTAATCCTCGCGATGCGCGACCCCTCCAAGCCCATCCCCGGGCTCTCCCCCACCCTCGAAGCCTCCCCCACCCGTCCCTTCCAACGCATCACCGCGGACCTCAGCGTCCCCTCCACCCTCACCACCGCCGTGAAGTCCACCTCCGCCACGCATGCCTTCATCTACCACATTTTCGGTTCCCCAGACCACATGCACTCGGCCCTCACGGCCCTAAAATCCGCAGGGATCACGCACGTGGTATTCCTCTCCACCGGCGGCCTGCGAGGCGACCTGACCCTCACCCCGCCGGACAACCCCATCTTCTGGGCGCATGCGCAGGTGGAGCTCAACCTGCTGGCGGTCTTCGGGAAGGAGAACTTCACCCCGGTGCGCCCGGGGTTCTTCGCGACGAACGCCTTCCTCTGGAAGGCGCAGGTTCCGACGGGGAAGCTCCGGATTTTCGCACCGGATATGACGCTGGATTGGATCACGCCGGGGGATATTGGCCGCGTGACGGCGAGTGTGTTGCTTCAGGGACGGAAGGCGGGCGATGAGGAGGCGGTGGGGATCTATGGGCCGGAGAAGATTTCGTTCAGGGACGGGTTGGGTGCGATTGTGAAGGCGGTGATGGGGAGGGAGGCGGAGATTGAGGAGGTTGGGGTGGAAGGGGGTGTAAAGTTGTATGTGGAGGGGGGCACGCCGGAGATGTTGGCGAGGGTTTTGGTGGAGAGCTTTGCGAAGCTGAAGGTGTTGCAGCAGGAAGGGGGAGACTGGTTGCCTGTTGGGGAGGAGTGGGAGGAGGCGGGCAAGGTCGTGGAGAGGTATACGGGACGGCCGGCGACGAAGCTGAGCGAGTGGATTGAGGAGGCCAAGGGGGAGTTCAAGTGATAGGGGAGGTTCTGGCCTCGTTGTAGGCAGGTACTAGGCTTAACTTTCGAGAAGGGCACTGTCTGGGTAGGTAGGTAGGTAGGTAGGTAGGTAGGCAGGCACTGGTCAGTCGCTAAAAGAAATTAAGCGTCATCTGAGAATTCAGCCACCTAGTTACTCTTGAAAGATTTAATGTGAAGGCAGATCGGGATCAGCGGACTCTTCATCGCTACCTGGTGGCAGTTGAGAATTTCTTTCTTCCCCGGAACCCATTGGATACCGATCCCCCCTTCTGCTATCGGGATTACGACTAGTACTGCCTGGCTGCCATTCGTTCATTGCTCCCCTTTGCGCTCGGCGCATTAACGGCCATTCCTGATGAGCTAAAGCTTCTCTTTGCGCCTGAAGCCGCAGCCTGTGTTCGTTCTGGTGAACGGGGAGCTCGAGTATATGCTCTGAGCTGTCACTGGCCTGAGAAGTAATGTCTTCGTAGGCATTGTTTTCAAAAGATGTACCTATCTGAGCAGAGTGCATAGTTCCCGGGCTGGCCACGGACCTCGATTCATTGTTAGTGTTGAGCTCAGGTCTTCGAACCTGAGCCTTCTGTGTTGAATATGCGAAGGCTAGCGGTGAAATCTGGCTGGGGTCGGCCCGGGGGCAAAATGAGTCCCAAACGGGGTGGAGATGGGCGTGTCGCTGTCTTATCGGCGGTCTCGGCGGAGTTGAAGACTCGCTAGGCCTAGGCCAGACGCGGAAACCAGCTGGGTCCACGGAATAGCCGCTGATCTCACGCTCTCCGGGAGCTAACCTCAATGGAGCAGCTAGCTGGAGGCTACGGGTAAAACTTTCGAACCAGTCCGCGGGGAGTTTGGGCAACAAAATCTTCCCAGCTGCTAGCCATTTCTTATGAGATCGCTTGATCATAACTTCGAGTGACCGAGCCCGATCAGGCGCATGCTTTCCAAACGCCTCTCGAATACGGGAACCGAGGGGCGAGTTCCGGTTTGCTTTAGGATTTGCGTCGTGCTTTATGAAGTCCTCGACAATGAGAGACCGATGCTCCAGACACCTCTGAAGCCCGTCGATGGAGGTGTTGTGAGATGCTTCAACAGCGTCGGAGAGTACGACTTCGAAGGCGGTCACTGTGTCGTGGTGTCGATTTGGATCTGCTCCGGACCCCAGGAGGAATCTCACAAAGGACAGCCGGGGCACGCGTGCCCCAACCCACTCACAAAGCCCGGGTTGCGTTTGTATCCTCGAACTGCATGGAACAGATATCCATGAATGTTAAGCGGGCCACGCTCAACTGGTTCCATACGTAGGGGTCTGCGTGAAGAGTTTGCCGAAGGGTCCCGCTCCTCTTCAAGCTCTCCCCTTATTGCAGCCCGGATGGTATGCATCATATATAAAGGCATGTTGTAAGTCGTGGCGAGGTCCATAAACCCGTTCGCTTGGCCTCCGCCTCGCCTTGTAGACTCTGACCAGTGTCTAGTCGGTCTTGAGTATTCCCCAGCCCCAGATTCATGGGGGCAATCTCGAGTGATATGCGTAATCTCCGTCACAAGATGGTCGATCTCCTTGAGAAGCCGGGTTTGCGCCTGCAGTGATGCGGCTTCACATCTAGACGCCAAGACCATTCTGCTGTCAATCAATGACCACAGTCTGGAGTTATCAGACTCGCTTATAGGCTCGCCATCGTATACCTTCAGGTGCATGATCGAGGCGTGGAACAGTAGTGACACGGGGTCAAAGCTCTCATCGACACCTTTCGCAATACGCCGCTTCATTGGAGAGGAAAGAAGGAAGTCTCGTGCTGTCCGATGGAGATAGGTGACCTTGGAGTCGACGAGACTATGGCCAGAATGTGATGCGGTCGGTATCTCAAGAAATCCCTTACAGCGGCTATTCAAGCGCCTTTTTGTTGTCTTGAACCGATCTTCTCTCTCATCTTCTGATAGTGGCCCCGTTGGCCGCTTCAGAAAGTCGTCAACGGTTATATCATCATCCGCAAAGGAGAGCTGGAGTACAGTCATTGAACCCTCGGCCTCGCTGGCGAGTTGAAAGAGTTGGCATGCGTGCTCCATGTAGATACTCTCAATCCCGTCAATATCTTTTCGTAAAATCGCTCAAGATCAGGCGGAATCTCCTCCAGTCGCCTCTGGAGGTCAGACATGCGGTCACGGTTTGACAGACCAGACAGTAATGAGTTTACAGCCAGGTCGACCCAGAGAAATACACCAGCTGCGCGAGTGGTAACCGCTTCTATGAGAGAACCGGCTCGTTCTGGTTCGCGAAGCTCAAGATGCGGAAAGTAGGGATTTGAACGGAGCAACGAGGTTGAGAAGCGATGGATGTCCGGGTAGGTAAGGTCGTGGAGTTGAAGGTTTGGTTTTTGGGAGAAGGCGTCCTCGAAAACGACCCATGGCCTACTCGCCACGCAGGCCTTGATGTTTGAGCGTGACACGACGTCGTTGACCAGCTTTACGAGTGCATGGTGGTCCCCGTTGAACTCATCAAAGCCGTCGATGAAGAGACACAGCTTGAAAGTGCCGGAAGTGCAGTCCAGTGCGTGTTTGAAACCATCGGTAAGCTCAGAAAGTCTCCAAGGGCGGGTATCCCGGCCTATTAGCCGTGATATCGGCCATCTCCGTGGAAATACCTTTGCGGTAATATCCGGTCGCTGAGATAGTATGTCGATGACTGAGAGCTTCGAGGCGGGCTGTTTTTGACTTCAGTTTTGTGATGTTTTGAAGTACCAAAGTAAACTCAAACTTCATATGATCCATATGGATCATGGTAGGTAACTCGTGGCTCATTACTCTCTTCATTCTGGCAGCTCCCTATCTGACACGCACATCAAGCGCCTCCACAAGCCCTTATCCGTTAGCCTCTGCCCCCCCTCGACCAAGTATCAAGATGCGGGACTCAATCTTCCGACTCTGATTCCAGTTCCGGTGAATTCTCGATCCCAAGTTGGCAATTTTGCTCTCGGCTCCGCTCTCTGTAATTGAGATGGAGTAACGGTTTGTATCCGTCATAAAGAACGGCTCTAGCCGCCATGTCGTTGTTCTGCTGCGCTTTCTCCTCGTCGCAGTCGAGAACACGGACCCCAAACGCCTCAAACACGCTTTGCCCCTTGGGAACTGTGAGGTGAATACTTCTGCGAAGATGCAATTCGGCCAGCTTGACCGGGTATCTGCCGAAGGTAAGACCATGCGTGGCACAGCGCAGAATATACCACTCGCCACTGTCGAGGTGCTCGACGATGGCGTGTATGTACTCGGGTTTGCGGTTGCAGTACACCTGTTCGAAGGAAATACTTCTGTCCGTCTGTTTCTGTCCCTGACGGGCCCAGCGAGGGGTATCTTTTGCCTTCGTCATCTTCTGGTGCTTGACTCTGCAAGCCTCGATAGCGGCCGCTTCGCTCTGGATGTAAGTCAAAGGGGGGTATTCCCGACCAACGGTAATCCCAATCAGGGTGTAATATACACACTGCTATTTCAGACTCGCCCAACTCACTCCCCCATATCTTCAGCATTCTAACCCCAATTGATTCCATTCTTTGTATACCTTTAAACAATTGATTTATCATACCGTACGTGAAATTTAATATACGTGAGGCTTATAAGGCTATGCACGGAGGCGCACATAACTGTAAGATTACACGCCAGTTCCAAGTCCCCTATAGTACCTTACGGGACCGGCTCTACAGCATCCTTCCTTACTCCATTACTTACTAACACTTTTAGAAGATTTTAATAAATTAAAAAGATAAATTAGCTGAATGGGTCCTATTCCAGGGGGAACTGGGAGATCCGCTAACTTATATGGAGATTACGGAGCTGGTAAAGCGAGTTTTAGCTAAACGTGGAGATGGAGCTTATATAAAGAGGGCTTAGATAAAGCAGTTTTTAAACCGGTACCCTATTTTAACGACCCACCGGCTATAAAGGATTAATATAGTAAGGGTTTGTTACGTAACGTAGCTGTAATATAGTCTTAATTTAATTACCTTTAAATTCCAGCTGTAATGGTAATACCTTTGTAATATTAGTATAATATAGATAAGGCTAGCCTAATAAAGGGTTAGAGAGCTAATGGGTATATTATTAATCCTGTCCGGAGGACAATTTGTTGTAAGGGTGGTCCAAAAAAAAATTACTATAGGAAATTCAGTCAAAACTGATAAGGAAATTCAACTCGACCTAGGACTGGTCGGTTCACTATCAAAAGTGGGTCTGCTCGGGCCCCTCCACTCGGGCCCCTACTCGGGCTCCAAATCACGTGATATGATATGGTTTCACATACGTCACGTGACCAGGAGTCCAAATCTGAAGTCAGATTCAGGGTTAGGGTTATGGTTCAGGAGTTATTAGCCTTTGAAAAAAATTAAACAAATGGGTATTTGGAAATAAAACCAAGGTTAAATCTAATCAAAGAAGGTGGTTTTATACGTAAATCTTTACCTAGAATTTAGAACTGGAATTCGTTTTACTATAAAATTTATAATAAGAAAGATATTACTGTTTAAAGTCTAATAATAATAATTATTTAAATAATAATCGGTTATTAAGTAATATAATAAGTTCTACTACTGACGTTTATTATATGGCTTATTACGTAGAATCTAGAACTGGAATCAGTTTTACCATACTGCTTAAATTAAGAAAGATATTAATATTTAAAGTTAGATAATAATAGTTATTATAATAATAACCTGTCAATAAGTAGCATAATAAGAAGTAATAATTACGTTTCCTATACAGTGTATTACGTAGAACACAGGGCTGGAACTCTTTTTACTATACGACTTATAATAACAAAGATATTACTGTTTAAACCTAAATAATAATAATAATACTAATATAAGCTTAAATATCTCTCTGGTTTTAATAGCTATTCCAAATCAGGCTTTAGATTAAGAATTGAAGTTAAAATCTACGTATAATACTACCTTATTTCATATTATAAACTAAAATAATAACTGTGAAAGTCATGGTTTTTTCACTTTAAACCCGAATATCTCCCTTTAATTAACCCTAACCCTGAGAATAATGTGAAAATCGGATTCTACATCATGTGATGCATATTACAACGTATCATTGGATTATATAAGCTTATAATTAAAAATTATTAAATTATTACTCTAATTTACCTAGTTAAGTTAAAAAAAACCTTTTGTTTTTCACAGATAGAAATAGAAATAGTATAGTGGTAAATAGCGTAATATAAATTAAAGAGGTTCCCAGTTTAAATTGCATTTGTGAAGGTGAAAAAAAAACTGTAAACTCTATAGAATAAATCTTGTAAACCTTATAAAATAAAGCTTATAAGCCTTATGAAATAAAGTCTTTAAAAGTAAGATTGATTTTTAATTATTATTCTTTATATTATTTCTTTTAAACCTTATAAAATAAAGTATGTAAATCTTAAAAATTAAAGCTTATAAACTTTATAAAATAAGATTAATAAAAACTAAAATCTGTTTATAAAGATAACGTTTCTTAACATTAATTATTATTCCTTTTAATATGTATTTCACCTTTTTAAACGGATATATTGGCTTCTAGACAGGTTTCCGTCGCTTTCTTCGCTATACTTATGAAAATAAGCTTAATACCCCATACTATAATTTCTACGAGCGAATGTGAGGAATGGAGCGCCCTGTAATGTGCCAAAGGGCTGTCGCGTAATGACGAACGAAGCGACGCTAGCAATTTTAATAATTATTTTTATTTATAAGTCTTTTATTTTATTTATTAATTCCTAATAAGTGTTCTTTAGTTTTTAAACCCTCTGTTATTATACCTTTTTCTCGTTATAATGTAGAACCTTAATAGTTCCAGTCCAGGGAACACTACTCTTTTAGATATAAAGTAGCCAGTTAAGCTATCCTTCCTTTAGGCTAGTGAGAGTAACGATTTATTTAGTGTGTTTAAAAAGCTTAAGTGCTTTTAAAGCTATGTTAGAGAACAGTTTCTGTTTTTCTAATTTAATTTGTTTATTTTGTTTTTTCTCGTCTTTTAGGGCTTTTTTTACTTCTTTTATAACCTGGAGTGCCAGTTTTTCAACTCCCTTTACTATCCTAATAAGGTTTAAGTCTAGGTCCTTCCTAAACTTCCTTAACTTTTAGGCTTATAAGGTAAAGTTTTTAAAATCTGTTACTGCCATTTAAAGCTTTCTTCTTAAAGTTAATCTTTAATAACCATGTACCTTTAATCTTCCTAAATTTCCACTTTAAATTTAGTTTATAACAACTTATACCTTTATAACTGACTTATTTCCTTTAGGATTTAAATACTTTACGTCTTAAAGGAACTAAAGTTCTTCCTCTTCTTCTTACTCTCCTTATCTCTTATATTACATTTGTCTATTTAGGAATAATCTTCCTTATTACCTGTTATCTGGACGTAGACGTCTTTAAAATTAAATCTAATATATTTTACTCCATCTGAGCCTGGTTTCTAATTAACTCTCTTTAACTAGGGGTATTACTATGCTATATAGCTGTTTTTATTACAGTTAAAGTATTAAACTTAAGATATATCTTTAAGTAGCTTCTATTACTGCTTTTATTAAGGCTTTTCACAGTTAAGCTAATTCTAGCAGTTTATTATCCTAATATCTATTAGGCTGGGGTAAATGTTATAAGTAGTGTTTTAATACTAGTAATTAGCTTAGAAGAGCTTTAGTATGTTCTTCTTATTAATTATAAGGGGAGCACCACGCTAGTACTAGCTCTTTTTCTCCAATTACTGTTTAAACAGTTAATTATTAATAATAATAGCTTTAATAATGTACTGATTAAAATTAACTATATGTTAATCCTTTTTATAAAGCTTATCCTTAATGTTATCCTTCAGCCCTTTATAAAACTAATACTTTAAGGTGGACTTATCTTAATTAACTTAATATTAGTTACAGTTAAAGGCTAATAGGTACGTAGTTATTAAAGACAGTTATACTAGCTTTTCTAAGCGGTCCTTAGCTTACTTTTACCTATCCCAGACTCTATACATCTTAATAATCTTAATCTTAACCTATCCTTTATCTATATTAAAGATTTTAGTAATAATAGTTCTTTATTCTGTTAATATTAAGTTTAAGTAATCCTTAGTAATAGCTAAGAACTATAAATCAGGGTCTCCCTTAAGCTAGCTTACAGTATATAGAACCTTTTACTCCACTGTGGTGATTACTTAAAGCTGGAAGTTACGTTTTATATAAGTAAGTTAAGTAAATAAGCTAGCAATTTTACTAGTAAACTTAGGTGGCTAGCTGGCCTTAAGTTTTACAGAGTGTTATTAGATAGTTAAAGCCTTCTTAATTATTATTATTATAATTCTGCTATAAGACTTGAAGGCTTTTAATAATTCCTTGTGAGAAAGCTCTCCTGTATCCTCTATGTTAGCTCTTATAGCAGCTGTATTAGGTAACAGGATGTCATCGTTACTAACTTAGTTTTTATTTCCCATAAAGGAGTGTTAAGATGCAAAAGGTGTCAAGGCATTGGAAAACAGTGTGTGTTGAAGGTGATTCATTATTTCTATCTTCGAGAGCAGAAGCCGTAGTATTATAGCCGTGAGGGTGGCCAGTGCACGAAGTGCATTAGCCACACTCGCTTCTGCGAAGCGAGGTTGGCTAACTGAATACAAGGTTGGCAGTGGAGTCTGGCGTTCTTGGCTGTGCAGATCCATGAAGCTAGTGGCTTCGTGGGTGCGCGGATCCACGGATGCAGCCGCGGAGCGGCTGCGTGGATCCAGCTACATTGTTCCAGCCATACTGGCCGGGTTAAGGTTGTGAAAACCTAATAAGGAGTTAGTAGGAGGAGCTGGTATAGATATAGTAAGGGAAGGAAAACGGTGTCTAGGAGTTTAATAAATAGCATTTAAAACTGTAACGTTAGTATCGTATTATAACTTACACTTAATATAAGTCTTAAAAGGACTGGCACAGGTTAAGATAAAACGTATAGTAAGACTTTAAAGACTAGGCAGGTGTTTTAAAGATGGTTTATTAAGCTAAAACTCTTAGATAAGGGTTTAATATTACTGTAAGTTATTATTACTATAATATATAAAGGTGAGTTTAAATAGTAAGATATAAATAAATAATTAAATACTAATATAAGAAACTAAAAGTCCCTTACAGTTATTAGGGCTATAATAATGTCTATCTATATTAACTAACTAAGGAGTACTTTATACCTTACTCTGTCTGCTCCTTGGCTTAGTAATAGAGCAACTAGAGCAGCTACTCTATCTGCCCCCTTACTCTATAACAGAGCATCTAGAGCGACAGAGCACTTCTTGATTGGTCGTAAGGGCGTTGGGTCTTTGTACCCCTGGCCCAGTGCACAGCACTGTGTGCACTGCCTTCCTATACTGTTTCTTCTACAGAGGATTTATCGGGCCGCGCCGGCCCAGGTGTCGGCCTGGAAGGTCGTCACAGGAGCCATAAGGGGCTCTGGAGTGGGTTAAAATCCTCTGGAACCTTTTAAGGTTCTAAAAGATTCAACTAGTAGTTTCAGGATACGTAACCACATTATAAGGTACCTAGTACAGAGTTCTCAGTGGTTAGAAAATTAATATTATTTAATTAAAGCACCCTCCTGTAGCTATATAATGTCATCCTTTACTTACAGGCTGCACACCCTTATAAAGATACATTTAATACTATATATATAGTTCTAGTATAATAGCAAGCCCTGTTTATACTCCTTCTACTTAAACTTATCTGGGTATTTTTCGTACTCTGCTTTATTTAGCTATGGTAGGAGGACGTAGCTATACTGAAGAGTAACTTACCTACTCTAGTATACTTAACTGTAATAAACTGTGTAGATTAGTTACATAGGAGTAGTGGGTAAACGAGAAGTCCTATTCTGGCAGCTCCCACCTTTAACACTTATAAGGGATGTTAAGAGCTGGTTAATAGAATCGTCAGCTGGGTAAATGCTTATATTATATATAATGTCTTTATAATTTAGGAGATAGTTAGTTATCAGTCTATATATAAGAACAAGTAGAAGGTAAGGTGTGCTTTAATTTTTATAACAAATCTTAAATATGTCTTTAATAAGTTAAAAAGTGAGAATTTATAATGTGGGGTTGGGGAAAGCGGATTAAAGAGTGGTGTGGAAAGGTGGTTAGCTATATAGTTATAAGCTGGGTATATATATTATTAATATATAATAGGTTAATTATATAAAGTAGGAAGCTTAATCACCTTTAGTAATGCTTCCTTCTATTTATATTGTGACTAAAGGGGTATAGGTAGAGTAGATATTAAGTTATCAACTCCTAACTTATGTAAACTGGTAATTCTAATGCTAGTGTAAGTGGGCGTTGTAATAATTTAAAATGCAAGTCCCTTAAGTGAGATATTTATTATATATCACCTTAGCTTTAGTAAATGGCAAGACACCTGTCTTTATGCCTTGGGGAACACCAGTATTTAAACTAGAGCTTAGTGAGTTTAAGGCTGTAAAAATAGGTGTTAAGGGCAGTATAGGGTTAAGGAAGGGTAGAATAAGCCCTTTAATTAAAACCTTACCCCCAGGTATATATAGGTATTGTAAAAAGTAAGGGCGCTACACCTGTATTAAAGGCTGTATATTACACTTTAAGATAGCAACGCACTAATATGTCCGTTTATATGTTTCCGGGCTGATTTATGGTTAGTATCAGCCTTAGATTACTATTATACTACGATTATAATAAGGTCCTTTAAAATAGGTTACAGCTTGGTAATGGCGGAGGAGCTGCTAATAGAAGTAAGGTAAACTCTACTCTAGGGAGACCTTAATAATAGTACCACTTAGTCTAAGGCTGAGCTTATTATTTAAGCTTTAGGTTCCTTAACTGTAGCTCCTCTATTGCATTTAATATGCTTAAAGATTCCGTTAACTCTTAATATGCTTTATAAGCTAATACCTTTACTGCCCTTAACAATTATACCTTCTCTTACTATATCTTCGATTTGTTTAAATTGTTATATGATTTTAGATATCTGCTTGCTTAAACTGTTATATACTTTTACATATCTGATATTTCAAGGTAATGGTTTATAAGTGGCTGTTCTGCTGACTTTTCAGGACATTTAGTAGATTTTTTAAGTTTCAATATGCTAGGACAACCTATTATTCTCATGCCCTTTAAGTTAAACGTTTATATTGTATATAATACCTTTATAAACTAAGAGACGATTTTAATGGTTAGTTTATATATAAAAAGAGTGGGAAGGGGATGTGTGCTTTAATCAAATAGTGAGAAATATGCTTAGCAGTGTAGGGCCGGGGTAAGTGAATTGAAGGGCGATATGGGGTGGTTGTTTGTATAAAAATGATGCAGTAAGTGAATGGTAATTAAACAGTATCAAATAACAGACTGAGATCTAAGATGCAGTGCTGTATATAGATTTACTTCTATAATTAATAACTTTACTTTATTTAGTGGGTAGTAGGCAGGCTCTAGTAGGTTTAGTTAGTACATCTTAAGATGTTCTTTTAAGTATTCTGGTAATACGGTAAGATATGGTAAGAACTGCTTATTGTGGATTTATAGTTTGTGGAACTGCTGCTGTAGGGTGAGCACTTCCTAACGTGGGCTGCCTCTAGCTCCTGGCTTTCCCCTACAGTATTAAACTTATCTTACTCCTTACCTTGCTAAAGCCAAGCCATAGTGTAAGCACTTTTAAACATTGAGAGTTTCTAAAGCTGAGAGCCGCTACCAGTAAGTCTAAAGTGGGTGGAAACTCCTATAATAGCTGTGTACTTTTAGCTGGAATACCAGTAGTGATATTAGGAAGTAATAAAGAAAGCAGGCCTTTTTGCTACAGCTAAGATAGGGCGGTGTTGGTGTTAAAAAGGGCTTAGCCTTATACCTTAGCAGTAACTGGGCGTTACAGTGGATTGGGAAAATATATGTGTAGTTTTTGCAGAATTAGTGTTCTCTGTAAAATAGAGGTATAGGAAGTTGGTTAAACAATGATAGGTCTAGCCACTTCTATACCTTTGCAAGCTTTAATGTCTATTAGAGATGGTTAAGCTATATGGGACCTGGTGTGAAGACCTTAATACAGGTAACTGCCTAGAAGCTTAGGAGAAGCTAAGCAATACAAGCTACGGTCTGTAGATTAATAGCAGATCCCACCATCAGGTAGCAGAACCTTATAGCCTTAGTTAAGTTTACTAGGGGGGCTATCTCTTTTAGCTTTATTACAGCCGTTTTAAGTGACAGTGGCAAGTGTAATAATCCTAAATCTAATTGCAGTTATTACTACCGAAACTAAAAAGCTTATTTAAACACCTGCCCTATAAGCTCCTAGGTTATATCTGCGATAAATATATGGTAGTCTTTATAACAGTTACGCAGCAGGTGAGGCTTACTAATAGGCTGTGTTATAGCTAACAGTATAAGTGTAATACTATTTAGGAGTTTTATAAACTCTTTTATTAACCAGTCTCGTTAACCCACATTATATATTACAGTCTGTTAATATCACCGTACCTTATATACTGTATATAGTTAGAAACTATGATAGAAAGGTAAGCCACTTGCCATCTTAAATGCTAAACAGGCTGTTGCTAGTAACGTCAATCTTTACTAAGTTCTCTCTCTCCCTAAGTGGCGTGGCCATGATATATCTACTGCTCTTTATATAAGCAAGCAGCTTAGTAACATAGTTTAAAAACTTTTTACAGATGGGCTTATCACCAGTACTAAAAGTTAGAAGATTTAGCGTCTTGTCGTGGTCCTTGGATAAAACGTCTAGTATGTAATCAGGCTGTAATTACTCAGCCGCTCTGTAGTAGGTATATAGGTTCAGATATGATAATAAGTGTGCTGCCTAGACTACCTGGGCATACTCGTCAGAGGGGTAGCAAGGTTGCTGTGTGATGGATACCATATTTCCTGCTACGGTTAAAGGATAAGGGGAAAAATTGGCAATTGTGAGTGTTGTGGGGACATAGTGCAAAAAGCTATTGATTATAGTCCACGGATGCTTACTCATAATAAAGGCTCTCTGGCTTCACCAGAAAGCCAGGGAGCAGACGCAATACAATCAAGCAATTGCAACCCCATCAATTCCACCAAATCCAGTGTGCAGTGTTTCTGACAATTAAGAGTCTCATTCCCTCACCGCGCCAGTCGATCAATCGCACCGCTTGCGCACCGATTAGTCAGCCAACCCCAACAACAACAACAAGAAGCACATTCAACTTGTACTCTTGGATTCAATTCCAATCCACAAGACCAACAAGATGAACACTAATAATAACGATAAGACTGGTTTTCTGGCCAGCTCTGACGACTGGGAGTCGTGGAACCTGCAGTTCCAAGCCCAGGCCGCAGCCGGAGGCATCTGGAATGAAGTCCAGGGAGTGACTCCTTTCCTCGATAAACCCACGGCTCCGAACCCTGTGTATCACAAGCATAAGGACCCCAGCCAATCCACTATTGCAGCCAGGGGCAGTACAGCCAGCAACAGTACAGCCAGCAACAGTACGGAGTCTGTGGCTGGCGACGGCGAGCCTGGCCCAGCCAATCAACAATTGAACCTACCGATCACCACTGCTGATCTGACGGCTGATGGCCTCCGCACCTACCAGATGGATTGGACGATCTATCAAGCCAACCAGAAAGAATACGCCCAGCAGGTTGAAAAGACTGCAGAGCTAAAGCAGTGGATTCTGAAAACCACTAGCTCACACCATTAACTCACCGCCTGCGATCCAATCCAGCCAATTACCCAATGATATACGGCCCTGAAACAACAAGCCGGTATCAGTGACAACGAAGCTGTTCGCCGTGCTTAAGAGGCTTACCAACGAGCCATAACGCCACTCCAACGGGCACCAAGGGACCTAGTCAAATGGTCCGAATCCTGGGAACATGCCATTTCAGCTGCCTAACGAAAAGGGGTCGCTGAGGCCCTGACTACAGAAGCGTGGCTTTCTGATTTCCTGGATGCAGTGAAGCTAATTCTTGGCCCCTGGGTTACATCTTACAAATTATTAAAAGTATCACAGTTAACTCCAAGCTACCGAGAAGTGGCCAACGACTTTCGTGAGGAGGTTAGGCAAGCCCGTAAGGAATCAGTACTTACGAGAGGTGCATTTGGCCCTTCCTTTGTAGGAAAAGAGGCCGCACATCAAGAGGACGCTTTTGATGACGACGTTGAGTCCGGTGGCGACGAGGGGGAGCGCAATACTGGCCGGAAGCGCAAATGGGATAACTCCCCAAGTGGCCGTGCTGCCAAACGGGTAGAGTGCATATGTTCTGCATGCGGCCTGTTCCACCGTCTGTCAGATGCTATTATGTCTTCCCTGAAAAAGCTCCTGAAGACTTCCAGGAAAGGGAACACATCCGAATGAAAGTGAAGGAAGCTCTTCTAGATCCAAAACTTTGGAAGAAAGTCGAAAGGCTTCAGAAAAGCCAGAGCTGAGTACCCCTGAGAATCCATGACTACGGCTTACAAAGATTGAGGGACCTACTGCCCACATAGCCACCGAAAGGCTGTACGATAGATCGAAGGTTTGGAAGCGAAAGGAGGTCTGGATGCCAAAGATGGCCTGAAAGCAAAGAGCACAGATTCCACCCACAGGCTTGAATCTGGGGGGGGGGGGGGGGGTGTCAGATTGACAGGGTCCCTGAAAAAGGGTGTGGGTAGCCAAGCTGAAATCCCCTCTTTCCAATGTGTCTGTTATGTATCTGTTCTGTCCTCGAGTTGTACCAGCTCCAGATTTGTGCTGTCCCGAGCATGCTAGCTCCAAGTGTACTGTCGCACGAAATGTACCAGCCTAGAATATAGCTAGTAAACGGGTCACTTTATCCCCGGTTGCTGCCTTGCCCAAAGTCTCTCTAGTATTGTACACGGGTGAAAGATGGGTGTGTACTCGTTTTGAGGACCAGCTTGTGCGATGTGACCGCTACGGAAGTTCATAGGCTGAGAGGGGCTATCAGGTGGGGATCCCGTCGGGCAGCTACCTAATTAGTTTGGGCATTAATTACCTACCTAGCCACTCTATCTTCTTCCCACCATCGCAAGAGCGCGATTTTGTCTTGCGCACAAGTTCAATACATCAACCCGAAAGCAAGTCGTCTGCTCCCTGTACTACAACACCATGGACGCCTCAACACGCCTATGCAAAAATTGTCAACTTATCAGCTCGGAGTTCCTTCTCTCCCGCGACTTCAGCAACTACCAAGGATTCAGTCTAGCTAGGACCAAAGCTGCCACTTGGTCGTGCCGTCAGGATGAGCAAGGAAAGCGCTATAGGGAAATCGTCCACCACGGCATCGGAGAGTTACAGGAGGCAACAAGCGGGGAAGGATGCAAGATCTGCGCCTATCTCATCGGTCTCCTCAGCCGGTTTTCCGTCAACGGATACTTTCCTGGCGTTAACGGCCAGTTCAGGATCGCCATATCAGAGACTGGCAGCATGGAACTAGTCGCTCCTCCTGAGTGCGGATGGGGAGATCTTCGTCTTGGGTGGCAGGAAGTCATCTCAAGCGATGCTAGTCAATGCATTACCCAAGTCCGAGACGGACAGATGAGACCAATTACAAGTACGTAATTCGTCCCCTACCACTTCGACTCACCATCTTAACCGGATAGCAGACTTCTCAAATGATCGACACAAAGAGCTCTACCAGGTCGCAGCACAAGTCATCCGACCCTGGCTCGAGCAATGCGACGCGGGCCACCCCTGTAGATGCGGAGGCCTGCAACACAAAGAGCACAGAAAGAGCATAGCAGCGTCGGTGTCAGCCAAGAAGACAGAACCCCCCCTTTTACCAACCAGAGTTATCGACGTAGGCCTCGGCGACAACCACCAGCCACGGCTTCATGTCTCACAGCCCGGAGAAAGAGCAACATACCTCACCCTGAGCTACCGCTGGGGCGAAGGCAACGCCTCTGCCATGACGACGGCGCACAACCTCACCAGCCGAACAGCGCGCATCGACCTCGCCGACCTACCCAATACCATTCGAGACGCCGTCGACGTCACAAGAGCAATCGGCATACCTTACATCTGGATCGACGCCGTCTGCATCGTCCAAGCAACCGCCGACAACCCAGGCGATTTCAGGAGCGAAGGGATCAAGATGGCGGCGTACTACGGCAACTCATATTGCACCATCGCCGCCGCAGCAGCCGACAATACCAGCCAGGGGTTTCTCCAGCCTCGAACCGACGGTATCTTTGCCGACGACAGCTGCGCGTTACTGCCGTGGATTTCACAACGAGGCAGGCTTGCCCGAGTCGGCCCTGGCCTCCCGCACTGGCGTGGCGACGTGCGGGAAGCCTCCATGTACAAGCGCGCCTGGGTGCTGCAGGAGCGCGCCCTCTCCGCGAGGATCCTGCACTGGGGGCGCAAGGCGCTGTGGTGGGAGTGCGAGCACCAGCGGGCATCCGAGTTCTACCCCGAGGATCCCATCTCGGCCAGCATGGACCAGAACCAGCCGTACATGGAGCCGGGGAGATGGCTGGCTGCGATGTCCTCGCCGGCGGACATCTGGCCGGACTGGGCGAGGTTGACACGCGAGTATTCCTCCATGGATCTGGGGCGAGAGTCGGACCGGCTTATTGCCCTGCAAGGGCTGGTGGATGTCGTGTCCCAGCGGTTTCCGCAGGAGATATACCTGTCTGGCATGTGGAAGTCGAGTTTGGCACAAGCGTTGTGTTGGGCGGTACACGAGCGGCGGAAAGTCGAGGGCCCGGACCCGGTTGTTCCGTGTGTTGCACCGTCGTGGTCCTGGGCAGCTTGTCCGCATCCTGTCTACTACCTCTACCCGCCCACGCATGCCCGCGCCGAAGTGCTTGGCTACGAACCCAAGAAACTGGAGGAGAATCCCGGGCAGTGTGCTCTCCATGTCAGGGGAAGTTTGGAAAAGGCCCCGCTTAAGGGGATGGAGATTATCCGGCAGAATGATGACGGGACTTCGTACAACACCAAGGACTATGCGTTCAACATCAGATTCGACTCATGCCCAGCCCGATGCCCCGATATGTCAGTCGTAGATCTGCTTCTGATGGCAGTGCGGGATTGGGGTCAGAGAGGCAAACATGCGACGCAGTTCCTCTTGGTCACGCAGGTCGAGGGCTCCGAGTCACATTATCGGCGCGTTGGGCACGTCATGTGTTGGAAGAAGACGTTGGACTGGAAGAGTAAGAAGGCGGAAGACGTGGATATATATCTAGTGTAGTCTTTCTTACGAGCGTGTGACACCGTCTGCAGGTGGGATAAGCCCCTTTATGCGAGAAGGCGTAGCGCCTTCCTCAGACCTTGTTGCTTTCTCCCTTCCCCCTCCGACTCGATAAATCGACTCTCACCTTCCCCCTCGGAGCACCTTCAACCCAGAATGCGCCATAGAATGCGTTTATTCCCTGAGATAATCTGAGATTGCGGATTGATGGCGTTCTAATGTCTAAGTTTGTGCACCCCCCAACGGAACACCCCCTGAAGCGGAACAAGCTGAACCAGGGTGATGCCCTACCTAGCCCCAATATAAAACAGCCACCACTCGATCAGTTTCTTTTCAATTCTTTTCCTTCTTCTTGCAGCCTTTTAATCTTTGAAATAGCCATCTCCTACACCAAAGAACACCTCCGCAAGGCCTACGATGAGGCCCAGCAAACCCGAAAACTCCAATCAGTCGCTAAGAAATGGGTCATCCCCCCTACCACTCTTTACCGCCGTCTCCATAGCGCCCTTCCTCGTTCTATTACCCTTTAAGACTACCAAAGGCTCTTTATCGCTTAAAAAAACCATCTGGCTAACTGGATCTAAATCTAACAAGCTGCAGGGTGTCCTCTTACCCACGTACAGATTAGGGGTCTAGCAGGCCAAGTCCTAAACCAACGTGGTGACCCTAAGCCACTTGGTATCCGTTAGATGGCTAGCTTTCTAAATAGACATCCTTTTCTTAAGACTTAATAAGCTAAATTTGTAGATCCTACACGTATTAACTGCATCGCAGAAGATAAAATTCGACTGTAATTTAATCTGTTTAAAGTACTAGAGATCTAAGCTATTCCACTAAAGAATTAATATAATAAGGATAAAGCTAGTATTATAAAGGGCTAAAAAACTAATAGCCTAGTGATTAAGACTGCTAAGTATAAAGCTTTAAGAAGAAAAAGGCTAGTAAGTATACCTAGATCTCTTTATTAAGGATATCTCAGCTACTAGCTAGTTCTTCGTTCTATTAGTAATTTTTAAAGGGAAAAGCGTTTGATAACAGTAATACCCTAAGGATATAAGGCTATATAAAGAGTAGTTTTTTATAATAACTTTAAAAGGCTGGATTAATAAGAATATTATTATAACCTGCACCTGACACAGGCCTTAAGAGGACTGGTATAGATTAAGACAGAACGTATAGCAGGACGCTAAAGACTAAGAGGCGTTCCGAAGACAGCTTATTAAGCTAACACTCCTAGACAGGGGGTTTAATGTCACTGTAAGTCGTTATCACTATAACGTATAAAGATAAGTCTGAATAGTAAGATATAAATGAATAATTAAATACTAGTATAAGAAACTAAGAGTCCCTTACAGCTATTATAATTATAATGATATCTATTTATACTAGTTATTTAAAAGGTACTTCGTACTTTACTTAATAAGAGTTTACTTAATAAGCGACTAAGCACTTTATTATTAAGCACCTTTTACTTAATAACTTTAAGGGTGCTTAATAAGTAAGTAAACTTATTAAGATTAAGTAACCGCTAACTAGTTATAAAGGCTTCTAGTCTTTACACCTCTAGCTTAGTGCATTAGTACTACGCGTACTGTTTTCTACACTTTTCTTTCTACAGGAGATACGTTAGGCTGTGCTAGCCTAAGTGACAGCCTGTAAAATCATTACACAATTCCTCTTATTGAACTGGTACGATAGCGCAACAGGGAAGAAACCACAAAGAGAACCACACCCACAGAACGTTGTTGTCAGCCTGAAAGGCCAACTCCCAGACTACTAGTCCTCCGATCGGAGGGACACAAATGCAACTAACGTAGAAAAACAGATACGTACCTAGTACAGAACAAAACTTAATATGTAACGATAGTTAGCATAGAACGGAGCCTAGCATAGAACAATAAAGGAAACGCGACCGTGGATCAGGTCATCTTCCTTCGATCGAAGGGCCAGAATGTCACTGGGCTTTCAATGGGAGGTCTTCGTGGTGAAAAATCGTCAAATCGATTGGTTATTAAAAGAAGCACGGTTCAAAGAACCGCGCGGCGCGGCTCCTTTTTGATGGTAGCACGCGCTAGAGAACGCATCGCTATATACATAAACGGCTACAGTAATACTACACACAAGGCCCAAAAAGAACGACAGGGTCGACTTAAACAAACGCCCTGTGTCATTATTTAACATTCTTTTTCTATAAAGAACTAAGGTAAAGGCGTTCCTTCCTTTTATAACGTGAGGATACCTGCTAATTATATATAATAACGTATTATTAATAACAATACTTCCTAACGTTATAACCTTACTGACTTTATTTTAACCTTTAAATTGTAAATGTTACTTTATAACTGCTATTTCTTAAAATCGCTTTTTTACCTTATTACTAAGTGGTGCTTAGTGTTAACAGTTCCTGTAAGCTACTAAGCTCTTTCTTACTAGTTATAAGGGCTTTGGGTCTTTGCACCCCTAGCCCAGTGCACAGGACAGTGCACACTGTCCTCCTGCACTGTTCCTTCTGCAGGGGATCCGTTAGGCCACCCCGGCTTAGGTAACGGCTTACAGAGTCGTTACACGCAATCCTTTATATTAATCAAACTTTCTTAACTGCTCCTTATTATTAACTTACACTGATTAATTTTATTACGTAACCTGAGAAGAAGACTTAAGTTAGAGTTTAGATTTACGTATATTCTATAAAGGTAAGAGAAACCGTAACAAGCTTACGTATCCCTTATCTTAATAAGCTTTTAGTTATGTTTTCTTTACATACTGTCTAATAAGAGGCTGACTGTGTAGCGCTTATCTAGACAAATTTCGTCATTACTCTCTTTACTTTTGTTAGCTTTAGCGCCGTAACCCCTTTAGAGTCCGTGATAAAGCTACGTCAGGTTATAATCCCCAATTACAGCTCCCGTGGTTTTACGCAGATGTGCAGAACTAAATGTAAGTGCCCGATCAGGAGCCCAAACAATACCTGTGTATGGATAGAATCGCACAACCTGCAATGTAATGGCTGCAAATGCGTATTCGCCGGTTAGAACTCTGGGGCTCTGCTTTACAGGTCTTGATTTCAGTGGGAATTCAGACAGGGCGGTTGTTGCGTATCTAGCAGTTCAAGAGGGGTGTCTGACTTTGTTTTCTACCATACCTGTATCTGAGAAAGATGTTAGGGCTAGACTCGGAGTACTTGCCTCTTGATGAGTTTTCTCCTGAATCAACCGCACTAACGCTTACACGTGACATCCCTGTGAGGCTTCAGGCCCTGAATCTTCCCGAGCTCTCATCGCTTTTATTTGCGAAAAAACGAATAAAGTGGCTAATTCTGTGCCCTCTACTAATTCTTTTCAGCGTCGCTATTCCCGTTTTCGAAGCGCGGTAGTTGGAACCGGGGCACGGCACAAATGTCTGATCCACCGCCAACCACAGACAGATGGCGTCTGCAATGGACTGCTTGGCAGTCAGTTGCTGCGGCAAATCGCGCCCTTGATGGGTCCATTTTCGACAACTTCTGCATCATGGAAGCGGGGTCAAAGTCATGCCGGATGCGCGATGGCAAGGTGCGTGCTCCTCCTCTGAAGCAAATCTTCCTCACAGGACCTGAGAGAGTGTATGCAGTGACGAACCGGAATGAATAGAAAATTCGGCTAAGAATTAGAACACCGGTACCCTGTCTCTGAGCTAGCCAAACAATTCCCAACAATTGACTTCACCTCTCTTGACCCCATCTACCTAGACAAGACCTCACCAGCCGGGAGCTTATATTTCTTCACGCGGAGCGCGATATTGAATCGCGCGCAGTCGGCGCTACGGGACTTGTACGCCAGACCGGAGAAGCTGTTCATCGTGGTCTCTCACGACGGCTTCTTGAAGGCGGGTGTCACAGGGAAGACTTGGGCAAATGGTGATTACAGAGTATTCGAGTTTGACGAGAGAGCTAGGAATAACGATGCGTATCGGCTGCGCGAGTGGGAGTTGACCGCGAATGCCGGGGCGAGGGGATTGAGTCCACAGACAGTAGCTGAGCTTGGGGAGGGATTGCCTGATCCATGATCATGCTCGAGACCTTCACATGGATTGGTGGTGTTTTGGTGGTTAGATGGTTGTTGTCACAAACTACCGCTGCACTAAAAAGCGCAGAACGTTCATTATTTCTATGCAGTGGTAGTTGCTGTTTATCTGAAAGTTGTTCTCTGCTTTCTTTGGGCGCCAAGCCCGGGGTTTCCTTCCTCCTCCCGCGATCACATTGGGCAGCGAGGCAGCGCACTTGGGCGCTGATTGAGTGACAGCACGGGCTGCAGCACCTAGGATTGGTACAAATGCCAAAGAGGCGCAGATGCTGTGTCACCATGCTACCATGAGGCCTCAACGAACGAGTGGCCTAGGCTTGCTCCATGTGTCAAATGTTGGGCCAATATGTAGCATGTCGGACATGCGTTGTCGGCAAGCCGCGTGAGCCTCATTCGGGCACTGTGCATTGTTAAAACCCACCTTCTCGTTCCGCGGCAAAAGACAAAAAGACCACATCAAGATGGACAGGACCTCAGCCGTAAGCTGAACCCCAGCTTGGGCCATCATGGACGACTACCACTACGACCTCATTTTGGAGAAGGGCAGCCTTTTTGCCTCTGAGGACAGCGCTCGGCTGATTGAGGCATTTTCTTTCGAAGTAAGTGGAATTCCGGCTCCTGGGCTCCGCAGTGTCTCACGTAACAAATAGGACGAGTCGAAAAACTTCTTCCGAGAGACCATCCTCGAGCACGAGGATATCTCACAATGTGTCACAGATCTGTCTCATGCTGTATGCGCCCCCATAGAGCACGACTTTGGGATCCGATTGCTGACGATGAGGGCGGTTACTTTGCGCCTAGGATCTCTCAAAAGTCGGCCCCTTCACCGGCGGGCTGAGACTCTTGTGAGCTCCAAGCTCCATGACGGACCTGAGCAGTTCTCACTGATGCAATCTTAGAGTATGCGCCGACCGGAACATCGAAAAAAAGACAAGACTTCCCCAGCCAACAAACGAAACCACAGCGAACACCATTCCGCTGTCCATTCCGACCTTCCAGACCGTGCTCCGGGAGTTTAAAATTCCGAAGAGCTTCCTAAAAATCTACTCCAGGAGAACACCTGCCTTGCAAACTAGTATTTTGTTCGACAAAGGTGATACGAATCTGGCCCAAAGTTACCGCAAAAAGAGCCATGAAGGCGTTCCATCACCTGACGTCATCTTTAGCTTCGTTCACCAGACGGACTCGAACACCAGAGCCTTTTTCAGCATCGGCGGGAGTTACTGCCCTAACACCGGCATCACCTCGCTTCTTTTATGTGGCTTACGCGATAACTACAATGAAATCGACGAGTTCAGACGCCGCCTGCAGCATTGCCTAGGACGCATTCCATCCCCTTTCCTCCTCTCTGTGATCCTCGTGGAGCTCAGGTTAGAGTATCTTGAAAGACAGTTTGATGAGGTTCACCTAAGACTGCACCGCCAGAAAATCACGCTCGGTCTCGACTTGACAGTATCGCTACCAAGTCATGCGGTGCCCGATCCCATGAAGACAAGCCTCGACATTGCCGAGATCTCCAAAGACGTTACTGAGGTCATATCGATGTGTGCTTCCAAGACGTATGGCTGCGAAACCCAGATGAAGCTCGCCCCAAAGATTCTCGAGGCTGCCGAATACTGTCAGAGCATCGTGCCGCACGAGAGAGAGTTGCTCTGTCGGGACGCCATGACGGCAGTCAGCTCCAGACTGAGGCAACACGAGTTCTGGCTTGCCAACATGCACACGAGGGCGCAGTATCTGATGCATAGAGCTCAAGGTTATGCCTCGACGGTACGCTACTACCACTCGAGAATTTGTTGACAAGTTTGGCTAAAGGAAGTCAGATCTACAACCTCCTGTCACAACACGACAATTCTCTCAGCCGCCAAATGGCCGTCATATCCAACTCGATAGCGTCAGACTCAAAGTCGATAGCCTTCGCGGCAGCCCGTGACAGCGCGGTTATGAAGGTCATTGCTTTGGTCACGACATTGTTTCTCCCAGCAACCTTCACAGCGGTAAGCCAAATGCCTTGATGACTCTCCCACTCACCGTAGGTGACACTAATGCGGTCTGCAGACACTCTTCAGCACCAGCTTCTTTGACTTCCAAGCTGACGAGATGAGCGCCATCATGTCCCATCGAGTCTGGATTTACTTCGTCATTGCCTTCTGCCTGACGTTACTGATACTAGGAGCGGGGTACCCGCTCTACATGCTGTCACTTCGAAGGATATTGAGTGAAGACAAGGCACGGAAAATGGAAGCGGGGGAAAGGATATAGATGAGAAGGCGTGAATGGCAAAATACCTAACTGACTGTAGCTCATTAAAGTACTCACCTAGCGATTCTCAATTTCCCTACGTCATCATGAAGAGAAAAGTAAACCTCTGTCCCCGCCACCCTTATATCTCGTCGAATGTTAAGACATAGTTGCTAATACAGATTTCTAAATATCATTAACACCAGCTCTTTAATTTACCGCTATTAAAAGTATTATCATCTTATCTTCTTTAAAACAATAAGTAGGTTTGTTACGGCCTGCTCCAGAGCACTAAGGTGACCTAAGTGAAGAAAGCTTATGGTAGTAAATAAAGTCTAATTATTATAAGGTAAGAGGATATAAGATATTAAGTAAGGGTCAGCATGAATCTTAAAAGCAGAATACTGTTAAACAGGTTATAAACTTAAAGGTTTTAAATAATAAATCCTAAGTAAATAATATATTATTAACATAAAGAATTAAAAAGATCTTTTACTTATTATAAGTATACGAGTATACAGATATAAGCTAAAGGTAACGGTTCGATTTAAAAAAGAAAAAAGTACACGCTCTACCTTACGCTAAATAATAATTAGCCATCGTTATCTTTATTATCATCTTACCTTTAGCAATTACCAGCACTTTACTAGTATTGTAAACCTTAATGGTATTAAGGTTTTCTAAGGTGTAAGTAACATATATAGCGACTAAACGACTTAAAACCTTATATAATACTATAAATACCTTAACGTTTAAAATACTTAAAGCTATAAGTATAAGAACCGACCTAATAACCGCTCTTATTTACTATCAGCTAACAGAAATAAAGGTAGAGATATTCTTGATATAAATTCTATATCTATCATAGTTAGAATTGGATTAAAAGCTAGTAATAGAGCTTTTTCGTACTCATTTTATTGACGATTCGCTTTTAATACCTAATTCTTATAACAACTTATGCTCTTTACGCTTTAAGTCTTCAAATCTTTCCAATTAGTAAATAGGTTCTTTTAATTCAAGACTAGCTTTAGCTGGGTTAATCGTTTCCACGTGTCGCGCTTCAGTGAATATATAGGTTAGAGATTAAGTCAAAAAGCCTAGTTATAAAAGCAGTCGATATCAATTTTAAGGGTCATCCAATACTTCTTAGCTCTGCGTTACTATTGTGATTAGTTTAAGAGAAGGTTTAAAATTGTAAGAGTAGATATTAAGGATAATAGTAACATAGAACCTGTTAAACCATTAGTTACTGTTGGGTTTTTACAACCCTAACCCGGCCAGTGTGGCTGGAACAGTGTGGCTAGATCCACGCAGGCGCTCTGTGGCTGGCTCCGTGGATCCGCATAGCTAAGAACGCCAGACTCCGCTGCTAACCTCGTATTCAGTCAGCTAACCTCGCTTCGCAGAAGCGAGTGTGGCCAATGCACTTCGTGCACTGGCTACCCTCACGGCTATAATATCACGGCTTCCGCTCTTGAAGATAGAAATAATTAATCACCTTCAACACACACTGTTTTCTAATGCCTTGACCCCTTTCGCATTTTAACAGTTACATTAACTAAACTTTATAAGAAAGAAAAAGAGTAATTATTCTTACATAGTTTTAAGAGATTAGTATAAACTGATTCGTCTGGTAACTAGTATAAACTCGTAATAGTTGTTAGAAAGAAGAAGGTTCAGGGGTCCTAGCTATCTAGTTAGCGGAGCTGACTAGATAACTAGCACTGCCAGAGCGCCAGTAAGTCTAAGCCACCATAGTTACGAGGACTGAATCTTTTACAGAAGTCTATAAAATAAAGGGGAGAAGTAATTCAATCAAGCAGTTGCAACCCTTATTAATTCCAGAGATTCTAGAGTGCAGTGTTTCTGACCATTAAGAGTCTCATTCACTTAATCGCACAGCTTTCGCATTACATCGCTTACGCGTACTGATTAGTTAGCTAACCCTAATAAGTTCCTGCACCCCCCAACGGAACACACCCCAAGCGGAACAAGCCGGACAGGGGTCACTAAGACCACCACCCCTTACAAAACAATAAAGAAAACAATTAATTTAAAGCACCTGAATACAATCCTCCATATCACTAGAATCCTCGTCTTCTTCTGAATCCGAATCTTCCACCGGATTACGCCCTACAGCCCTCTGTGAAGCGCGAATTGTCTTGATATTCGTAAATTGGGTATTTGGATCAACTTTAACCTTCTTCCTCTTCGTGCGCCGTACCCTTTCAAGTTCAGCCTCTAGCGATTTAATCTTTCGCTTACACACGGCTAATTCGAAATCCTTTTCATCCATAGCTTTGCTAACCTTTTGGAGAAATAACTGATCCGTCGGCATGGCTTTAACTACCTGCTTAAATTTCCTGGCCTGCACTCTGAACTCTGTAGACTTCCTTAGGGTTGACTAAACCACTTTATCGTCACCAAAATCCTCTAGAATAGGCTTCTTAAACGTATGAAGCTTTGAATTACGCTTGGTGAGCTTAGGAGTAGTGGGTTTGTTGGCGTTCTTTAAAAGGAGTTTGCTTATTAGGGGTTTCGTTATACTGAGGGGCTATAAGCTAGATGCTTTCCACCCAGCCTTGATATTAGCCTCTGTAAAAGCCTCAGACCTGGCTAAGTGATAGTATTTAAGAAACGCATGTTTACCAGTAATAGAGGAATCGTAATAAGCGTCAGTAAGCAGCTTTTTAAGGCGCTTCCGGTAAGTTACCTTTAGGGGGCTGAAGCATGAAAGATTAAGAGGTTGTAGGATGTGGGAAGTATGGGCAGGTAGGTAAATGATGTAGATGTTGTTAGAGTAGGCCTCCTATATATAATTAACTGTTATATAGCTGCCGTGGCCGTCGATAATAAGGAGGCGCTTCTGGGAAGGTTTAGCTGGTTTAGTTAGAGGAATAAATACATTCCTTAGCTACTTTAAGGCCGTATTGTTGTTAATCTAGCCTTTTGGGGTTGTTGTGAAGAACCACTCTCTATATAGCTTTATATCCTTAGGGTATTATTGTTGTTGAACGCTTTTCCCCTTGAAGATTATTAATGGAGGGAGGAACTGGCTGGTGGCTGAGATATACTTAATAAAAGAGGTCTAGGTACGATTACTAGGTTTCTTCTTCTGTAAAGCTTTGTGATTAGCAGTCTTAACTATTAGGCTATTAGTTTTATAACTTTCTATAATACTGGCTTCGTCCTTATTATATCGATTCTCTAGTAAAATAGCTTAGATCTCCGGTACCTTAAATAGATTAAACTACAGTTGAATTTTATCCTTTGTAGTACAGTTAATGCGTACAGAATCTACAGATTTAGCTCTCTGAGTCTTGAGGAAGGGGTGTCTGTTTAAAAAGCCGGCCATTTAACGGATACTGAGTGGTTTAGGGTTACCACGTTGGTTTAGGATTCGGCCTGCTAGACCTCTGATCTGTGTGTGTGTAGGAGGACATCCTGCGGCTTGTTAGATTTGAATCTAGTTAGCTAGATAATCTTCCTGAGTGATAGAGAGCTGTTAGTAATCTTAATGGGTGACGGAACGAGGGAGGGCACTATTAAGGTGGTGGTAAAGAGTAGTGGGTGGGATAGCCTATCTCTAAGCGACTGGTCGGAGTTATTAGGTTTACTGCGCCTTAGCGCAGGCCTTACGAAGGTCTTCTTCGGTGTAGGAGATAGCCATTCTAAAGGCAAATAATTTGCAGAAAGAAGAAAAAGAATCGGAAAGAAACTGATCGAGTGGTGGTTATTTTATATTGTGGGGTAGGTGGCGCATCACCCTGGTTCGGCTTGTTCCGCTTGGGGTGTGTTCCGTTGGGGGGTGCACGAACTTAATAAGAAGCACACTCGATTCGCACTATTAGAATCCATTATACTAACCAGTTTAATTTACCTAATCTAACAAACCCTCCTACTAAGATAGCCATTCCAAATGATAAGCCTGTGCTTCTAACTAGTGCAGAGGACTGGGAATCGTGAAACCTACAGTTTTAGGCTTAAGCCGTAGCTGGAGAGCTGTGAAGCCAGATTTAGGGGGTTACTCCTTTCCTAAGCGAACCTGTAGCTCCAGACCCGCCATTTTATAAGCATAAGGCTCCAAGCCAGTCTACAGCTATAATTAGAGCTTGAACAGCCTCTATTTGTAAGGGGCCGAGTAAGGTGGATACCGTTACTTAGTGACTGAATCGATTATGGTTTTTATAAAGAAGAAGATTAAGAGTAGATATAGGAGCTACGCGGAGCGCAGCTATATAGGCGGAGACCCGCCTCCATAGGAGCGGTAGTCTAGGCTCTCAGCCCAGACCCACTTTAGGGCCTTAGCCCTGTGACATCACTCCCTTACTAAAGCCCCACTAGGCCCGTGCTCTTACGCATGTGTGTGTAGGCGTGTGTAATCTACTAATAGATAGTAATTTCTTTACGTAACTGCCTTTATTATTTTTCTTCTTCTTTTCTTCTTCTTTAGCCGTTACCTAACGTAAGTAATCCCCCTTATTTTTAAAGATTCTACACAGCGTTCCTTATTAATTAAACTACTTATTAATAAGTGGAGTTACTAGTTAATTATTAAAAAGTATAAACTCTACCACTATAACTTTAGTCACTCCTACTTACTGTACTGCCGTTTCACCTGCCAGCTCTATACACTCCTTAAAGCGTATTTAAGGACTTACCCTCTCACTCCTCCTTCCCGTTACTATAAGTGCAGATTTGTTAGCTTTAGCCGTTACTCTTATAAGTGGGCGTTTTAATAAACTAATAGTTATTATACTAATTATTATGGTATAGGAAGATGTTTTTACTAATATATCATTTACCTTACCACCACCTCCCCCTACCTTTTTTAAAAAGGAGGTTATCTTTTTTAAGGTAAAGCTTTCCCCTCCCTTATCCCCTTTACTATATACTAACTTTTTAAAGTTAAATAATAAATCTATAATTATAAAGACCCTTTATCACTCTTACATATTAAGTACTCCTACTTAAATGTATTTACATTTTATTATTAAATATCCTGTAAATATTATCCCTACTTTTTAAAAGATAAAGTTTAGCTAATTATTATTATATAACCCTTTAATATAAACCTAATACCTTATACCTGTTATATAAGATTAAACTTCCCTTATAAAGTCTATTTTAGACTTAAAAGTAATATATACCTTTATTATGTTACAGATTAGCGCTTTTATAAAGGTGCTGCCCTAAAGGTACTGTTACGTTACTGTGCTGCTTAAATTACAGTTAGCCGCTTTAAGGAAAGTGCCCCTTAAGTAAACTTTACTATTACTGTAATAATAGTAAATAGGCTTTACTAACTTACTAAGTATTAAGTGTACCCTATCCTGTAAGTCCCTTTTTATAAAAGTGGTTTCTTAAATGTAATTAACTTTTATATACACTATAAGCTCCCTAAACTTAATTCTCTTTAAAGAGCTGTTAATAATTATACTATCACTATTATTATCCCTTACTCTCCTAGCCTTACCTGCTCCCACAGTCCTTACTCCCACTCTTATTAATGTAAAGGCCTTTATTACCGTTTTAATAAAGCTTTTAAGCCTTAAGGAGGCTTATAATATTTTAATGTAAGGAGGAATTTAATAATGTTTTTTACTTTTTTATTTTATTAATAGTTTACTAACTACCTGCCTTATTAAGGGGGCTCTTTACTCCCCTGTAAGTGTATTATTATAAGTACCTTTTAGGGTTGAAATTAATTGAGTTACGGCTTTACCGCTTTCTAGCTGTTTTTATACCTTCTTCTCCTAGCTTGTAAATCGTTCCTTTAGCCTGTCCTTTATTATTATAAAGCTGTAAAGTTCCTTATATTCTTATAAGGTAACAATACCTTTAACGTTAGTTATAAGCTTTTATATAGGTATAGTGTAATTAGTCTATTTAATAAGGGTTTTATATTGTAAACTTTATCCTATCTTATAAGTTCTTATGTAATAGATTTTATTAGCGTTGTATATACCTAATGTAACTGTTAATAATTAAAGGTCTATTTATATCTAGCTAGGAAGGGGGTCTCCTTTAACCCTATAAAGGAGGTTTATATAGAAATGAGGGTAAATCCCTTATAGTATATTTTAAAGTTCTATTACGTAAAAGCCCTTTATTATTAAAATAGTAAACTTCATATAAAGTTAATTAAGCTTCTTCTTTAACTTTATAAAGGTATAATTACGTAAGTTAAGCTACACCTTATCCCCTACTGTAAACTGTTAAGTGGGTATACGTTTTTAATTAATATACTGCTTTTAGTTAAGTGTAATAACAGTTATAACGGCCTTATATAGTTTTATAATGTCTTTTATACGTTTAATGTGGTTTTTAACTAACGTTTTAAGGGCGCTAAGGTAGTACTTTTCCATATACACGTTACTGGCAATTAGTACTGGAGAGGCTAGCTTATAACTATACGTTATTAAAAAGGGGGATATATTAATAAAGCTGTTTATCTTACAGTTAATAGCTAATTAAGTAATAATACTCTATATATCCTAATTATTTTAATTTAAAGTAATATAAGCTTTTAAGTAAGTTTAAACCTTTTAATTTATCTATTTTAAGCCTTTATCCGTCTAAGGGTAGTAGGTTATACTTAACTGTTATTTAATGTTTAGCAGCTTATATATACACACTTAGAACCTATTAGTCCAGTTTAACCCTTAGTTACTAATGATACGTTTAAGCTAGCTATAATAGTGTACTTAGTAGAAAAGGAAATAGGTTATATACTCCTCTACATCTATAAAGACAGTAGGTTTTAAGACAACGTACTTATTAAGGTAGTTTTTAATAACCTATAGGTTTTAATAGCTGTTAGTTAAGGAGAAGTTAGTAATAAAGTCTATCTAAATATCTGTAAAAAAACACTTTAATATTAAGAGTAGTTTTAAGAGGCCTTTTTTATATTCTCTCTAGATTTTATTACAGCTACACACATTATAATTATAAAGGAAGTGGTATATATAATAGTAAAGTAAGGGCTAATAAAACTGCTTACTAACCGTTACTAGGGTGCCTTCTCTCTTAAGGTGGTTTACTACACTAAAGTTATAAACTACTTATATAAGCTAAGTTTTAAGTGTGTTCTACTTTAATAACTGTAGAGGGAGTTTTTATTCCACTTATTTAAAGGCTACTAACGCTTTGGGGACCCAGATCTAATCTTTATAAGTTAGGTGCCCTGTTTTATTAATTTTACAGTCTGAGATTTAGACCTTAAAGACTACTCCGTTATTTAAAATGCAGTCCCCTTTCTTTATTATATAATATATATCTTTATAAAGGGTGTTTATTTTTATTACTTTATTTTAAAGTAACTGTAATTCTTCGTCTTTAAATACCTTAATATAGGGAATTAGTTCTTCCACTATCTTAATTACAGAGATCTGTATATAGTTTTAAAAGGTGCTTTTAAGAATAAGTTATATATCTTATGCCTTTTAATCTTTTATAATTACTCTGTCCTAATCCCTGTAGGAGAGAGTGTCTAGTATTACTGCTTCCTTATTAAGGTGGTATTTTAATTTAAAATTAAAACGTAAAAGATATTTAGCTTAATAAACTTACTGTTTTAAAAGGTTCTTTTATATAGTAAAATATTCTAAGTTATAATAATCTATAAGTATAGTGAAACCTTTACAGTTATAAAGTTCTATTTACTACTACTTTAAATAGCGGATAATTATTAATATCTCCTTATTATAAATAAGGTAATTCCTCTTAACTGCTGTCAGCTTTTAAGAGTGGAACGCTACTATAATACACTTACTTTCTTCCCCTTATATAAAGGCGCTACCTAAAGTATAGTTATTACAGTCTGTCTCTAAGAACGTAAGCTTATTAGGGTCCTATTACGTAAAGATAAGGGCTTATATAAAAAGGGTCTTTATTAATTAAAATATATACTTTTACCTCTCCCCTTATATATAAGGGACCCCTTTCCCTATAAGCTCTATTAAGGGAGCAGCTACTTATAAAAAGCTAGAGATAAATATTTAATAATAGTTAGTAAAGTTAAGAAAGTTACGTAAGCCTTTTACTGTTATAGGAGTAGACTAGTCTAAAATAGCGCTAATCTTTATAAGGTCCGCTTAAATACCAGTACTGATATTAATGATAAATCCCAGGTATTTAACTGTTTTAACATTAAATTTACACTTCTTAAAGTTAAGATGTAAGCCTACTTTCTCTAAGCGGGTTAAAACCTTCTACATTTATACGTTATACTTTTCCCTCGTTTTATTTATATAAATAAGGATATTATTAATATAAGCAGTTATAAAGTCGTTAAGGTAGTTATTAAGTATAAAGTTAATATACCATTAGAATATAACTAAGGCTCTACTTAGATTAAAAGGGGTTATTAGTTATTTAAACAGGTTATATTTAATGTGGAACACTGTTTTCCATTCTTTACTTAAGGTAATTTAAATCTTATAAAACATTTAGGTTATATTGATTTTTATTACCTATTTAACGCTAGTAAGGTTATAAAGGGTCTCCCTAATTAATAGAAAAGGGTATTAATTTATAACTGTAATAGTATTAAACGCTTTATAATTATAATAAAATCTCAGTCCTCCTCCTAACTTCTATATAAATAAGATTAAAGCTTTAATTAAAAAGTTATTAGCTTTAATAAATCCCTTATCTAATAAATCCTTAAGTATTTTCTTTAAAATTAAAAGTTCTTCTTATAATATATTATAAAGTAAGCTAAATAGTAATAAGAGTTTATTCCTATTAACGTCTTTTTTAATACGGATTTTATAATTAACGTTATGCTTATAAGGGTTAAGTATGTTAACTCCCCGCTTTAAGAAAAGTAGAAGCAGGTTATGGAATTCCTTAAGGATCCTAACCTTTAATTCGGCTTTAGCTAAGGGGTGTTTCTTTATAAGTGTTTATTTTATATCCTTTATAAAGAGAGTAAATATTAAGGTTTTAAGTACCTTACCTCCCTGGGAGTAGAGTAACTTCTTCACATGGCCTTTTTAAGTCGCCACTACTACTTTTACTATAAAGTATAGCTCTTTTAACTGTAGTGTATAAGTAATGTTAACCTAATACTACACGTATTAACACACAGAGTTAATCTAAAGCCTCTTTTTAACTAAGTTAGATTTTACTCTATATTACTCTATCTATAGTTTTCTTAGGATTATTAGGTTACTGAGTTTAGGAATAACGTATATGTAAATTAGCTATATTTAACTAACCACTTTAATAAAGAAGTATATAATCCCCTATATTACTATTACAGCTATACCTTTAATTACCCCTTTTATTAAGTGTAGTGTTATAAAGATAACGGTAAGGTTTAATTTATTCACTACCTCTTTACTAATTACAGAGTAGCAGAGGTAGCCTTTATTAATAAGGGCTTAATAAAGATTACTAAGTCTAATTACAACTGGAATAAGTATAAGTGGGCTTATTATATAACTGTTTTTTATAAAATTCTCTACTTACTTAACTACCAGTTCTTTTAACTCCAGACCCTGTTTTTAATCTAAAGTTACACTTTTCCTAAAGTGGAGATAACGTCCTCCTTTAATTCTTCGTCTCTAACTCCGTCCTTTAACTATAAGGTGAAGGAGACCTTATTAACGGTTAGTTCCTTTAAGCGTGCCGTTAATTTATAAGGGCAGGCTGTAAGCTTATAATTAAACCCTCTGTAATAAATATAACGGCTGTCAGTCTTACACTCCTTTTACTCTATTATAATTACCCATTTCGCTTAAAGGGCTGTGATTTTAGGTTTTATAAAGGTTCTTATTACAGGGCTGTGTTATCTGTAATTATTAAAGCGGTTCCTGCCGTTTTAAAACTTAGTAAAGGATATAATAATATCCTTATTAATATCCACACAGGGTTAAATAGGTAGCACTTTTATTTATATAACAGGGTATTAATAAGTCACTTAATAACAGTTAACCTTAATAATCTTTAAGCCTCCCTTATACTTATAAACTAATGATTTAAAAGCCTTAATACATTCCCATTATACCGTTATAAGGGAGTATTCTTAAATTAACAGCTTTAATTTTATAAGTAGGGTTATTATAATTAGCTCCCTTAAAAGTTCTTTTAAAAGGTAACTGGTAAACTACACCACTTTAACTTCGTTATTCTAATCGTTACCGCCAGCCTTTACTAAGAGGGTAGTCTAAAGTTATATAAAGTTATAGAAGGTCTAGCCCTCTCCCTAATGTATAGTGATAAGTTTATTACACGCTTTTTTTAAAGCAGCAGTAGTATTATTAAACGTAATTTTAATAAAATTAATAAGATTCTTATAAAATGGAGCTTTAAACCTTTAATAATCCTTTATTAAATAGTACTGTAAGTCTAAGAGGTTATTAATAATTATATACGTAATTATAACGTTTCTATTAAACAGGTCCGCCCTTATAAGGCCGTTAAATTCCACTTTCTATCAGAGTTAGTAAAGGTAAGATATAAAAGTAGCGTTATCCTTACCATCCCACTTTAACTAATCTAATAGCTTTTAATAATATTTATTAAGAGCTAGCGCCTTAAGAGTAGGTTATAAGGCCTTTATTAAGGATCCCCACGTCTAAGGGGGCTAATTAAAGCTAAAGGCTTTTATATTAGTTAAGTTTACAAGGAGAGTTAATATAGTTATTTAAATGGTTAATACTACCCTTTAAAGAGTGGGTTTAATACCTTAATAGGTGGGGCCTACTCCCTAGAAACCGGAAATTAGTGTATTTAAAGCTCTAATGACTAAGGAGGTCCTAGAGGCTGGTGTAAGGAGCTTAAGTTCTTGTCTTCTAACGGCTATTTCTGTTTAAAGGGCTGTTAACTTAGCTGTAGCAAGCTTTTACTCCGCTGCCTCTTTAGTGTGGGATTTAACTTATACCGTTTCCTTAAGAGCTGTAAGCTGTTAGCTGAAGTCTTCCTTTATAAACTAGATATAAGCTTCTGGTGAAATTCCTTTTGTCCTTGTGGAGGGGTGATTATTTATTATTTCGTCGTAAGCGCTTTTAATAAAGGGGTCCCTTTACTATATATTATAATCTATCTGATCCGGTGGTTTAATAGAAACCAGATATAAAGGGCTAAGTAAGGTAGATACCGTTAGTTAGTAACTGAATCGATTATAGTTTCTATAAAGAAGAAGATTAAGAGTAGATACAGGAGCTATGCGGAGTGCAGCTATATAGGCGGAGACCCGCCTTTATAAGAGTGGTGGTCTGGGCTCTCAGCCCAGACCCACTTTAGGGCCTTAGCCCTGTGACATATTACCGATAACGACAAGCCTGAGCAAGCTAACCCTTTAATTACTATGGCCGATCTAACTACTAATAGCTTCCGCACTTACCAGATAGATTAGACGATTTATTAAGCTAACGATAAAGAAATACATACAGTAAATTAAGCGTATTAAATAGCTAAAGCAGTAAATATTACGTACTGTTAGCCCACACCTTTAACTTATAACTTATAATCCATTCAGGTTAGTCACACAGTAGTATTTAGCCTTATGGTTACAACACAGTGTTAGCGATAAAGATAAACTATATAGCGCTAAAGAGACCTACTGTCTAGCTATATGACCCCTAGTACAAGCCCCTAGAGACCTAATGAAATAGTTAAAATCGTAAGAGCAAGCTATAGCTCTAGCATAACGAAAAGGGATCCTTAAGGCCCTAAATATAAAGACCTAGCTCTACGACTTCCTAAATGCAGTAAAGCTAGTACTTAGCTACTAAGTTATATCTTATAAATTATTAAATGCACAGTTAACCTTAACCTACCAGGTAATAACCTACGACTTTCAGGAGAAGGTGCGGCAATTAATAAAGGCTTATATTCCAGTTAGTAACAAAATTGCAAAAACCTCGTTTAGCTCTTTTTTTACAAGTAAAGAAGCTAATAACACTGATCTAAAGGACGCTTAAAATAGCAAAGTTAATCCTAGTAGTAATAAGGGGGAATAAAATAATAGCTGGAAATAACAGTGCGAAACAGGGTCTAGGTTAAAGAATAGCAAAAGACTTAGAAAACGGCAAAACGCCTAAGGCATAGCTAACTCCCCAGAGGGCGAAAAACCTATAAAGAAGTTAAAAATAGCTTTAAGCACAGCCTTTACCTTTTGCCCCTATTATGGCCAGTTCTACCGTCTGGAAAAATACTTTTACACTTTCCTAGAACTAGCCCTTAATAGCTTTGTTAAAAGGGAGCATATTTGAACTAAGGTAAAGAAGCCTTACTTAACACAAAATTGTAAGAGTAAGTGGAAGAACTACAGAAAAAGTCACATTAACTAAGCTGTAGTATAAGCCACTGCCCTGCTTCCTTCGTTATTATAAAGGGAGCGTTTTACATAGCTAAGTACTCTTTAAAGAATTCAGCTATTCTGAACTCTAGGACTATAATCTATATATTTAACTAATTATCTAGTTTTCTAAATTATCATAATGCTATACCTAGGGACTTTCTTTAGGCTGGAGAGCAGCTTATACTAATTTAGGGGTATAAAGAGGTAAATATGTAGATTCAGGAGCCCTTTGCGAATAGGCAATAACAATAACACTAATAAAAGCATTTCCTTCAGCTTTAAAATATAGCTTACTGCCTTAGATTTGCTTATAACCTTATATCACTACGAAAACTACAAAAACAAAGCCTTTAGTGGGATAACAGTCCCGGTAACGACTGTATACGCAGAGCTAACAGCTATATCTTATACCACTTATCCGATTAATACAGGCAGTACGTACTAGAAGACTTACCAGCTAACATAGCTAACAGAGCCTTCTTTACCCAACGTAGCTAATTTAAAACATATACACAACCATAGCTAAGCAAAACCCTAGCAAACCTCTAGCACTTACGGCTTAGCCACCCTAGCCCACAGGCACTAGAACATCTAGTCCACTCTACCTAAGGGGTTTGGATTAAGGAGCCGACCACTATATAGTGTAATATATGTAGTGTAGCTACTTATTCTACAATTTACAATTTACAGTTTTTTTTTCACTTTCACAAACGCAATTTGAACTGGAAACCTCTTTAATTAATATTACGCTATTTACCACTATACTATTTCTATTTCTATCTACGAAAAACTAAAGGTTTTTTTTAACTTAACTGGGTAAATTAGAGTAATAATTTAATAATTTTTAATTATTAGCTTATATAATCAAATAATACGTTTTAATATGCATTATATGATGTAGAATCCGATTTTCACATTATTTTCAGGGTTAGGGTTAAGTAAAGAGAGATATTCTCATTTACAGTGAAAAAATCATAACTTCTACAGTTATTATTTTAGTTTATAATATAAAAAAAGATAGTATTCTGCGCAGATTTTAACTGTAATTCTTAATCTAAAGCATGATTTAGAATAGCTATTTAAACCAGAGAGATATTTAAGTTTATAGTAATGGTATTATTATTATTTAGGCTTAGATAGTAATATTATTATAAGCCGTATAGTAAAAAGAGTCTTAGCTTTGTATTCTTCGTAATACACTGTATAAGAAACGTAATTACTACTTCTTATTATGCTACTTATTAACAGATCATTATAATAATAACTATTATTATCCAACTTTAATCAATAATATCTTTCTCACTTTAAGTAATATGGTAAAACTGATTCCAGTTCTGGATTCTACGTATTAAGCCCTATAATAAACGTAAGTAATAGAACTTATTATATTACTTAATAACTAGCTATTATTTAAATAATTGTTATCACTACACTTAAACAGTAATATCTTTCTTATTACAATCTTTATAGTAAAAGTAATTCCAGTTCTGAATTCTTCATAAAGAACTACATATAAAACTACCTCATTCGGTTAGATCTGTCCCTGTTCTTGATTTTGAATACCCATTTGTTTAATTTTTTCAAACGCTAATAACTACTAAACCATAACCCTAACTGTTAAAATGCGAAAGGGGTCAAGGCATTGGAAAACAGTGTGTTGAAGGTGATTAATTGTTTCTATCTTCGAGAGCGGAAGCCGTGATATTATAGTCGTGAGGGTGGCCAGTGCACGAAGTGCCTTGGCCACACTCGCTTCTGCGAAGCGAGGTTGGCTGACTGAATACGAGGTTGGCAGTGGAGTCTGGCGTTCTTGGCTGTGCGGATCCACGGAGGCAGCCGCAGAGCAGCTGCGTGGATCTAGCCACACTGTTCCAGCCACACTGGCCGGGTTAGGGTTGTAAAAACCCAACACTAACCCTGAATCTGACGTCAGATTTGGACTCCTGGTCACGTGACGTATCTGAAAACATATCATATCACGTGATTTGGGCCCGACGAGCGGAGGGGCCCGAGCAGACCCACTTTTCATAGTGAACCGACCAGTCCTAGGTCGAGTTGAATTTCCTTATCAGTTTTAACTGAATTTCCTATAGTATTTTTTTTTCTGGACCACCCTTACAACAAATTGTCCTCCGGGCATGATTAATATAAGTAAGCCTTTAATAAGCCTCTTTTTATTTAAAAGAGTAATATTAAGGATATAATATTAACACTTAATACTCCTAACACACCCTCTATGCTTATAACTTCTAGAGGGGCTACTTTAAAGGATTACGGCTATACAGATAAGGTTATCCAGACTGCTTAGAAATCTAAGGATTTAGAGCATTTATTAAAGGCGGTTAAGATTAACCGTACTATATAAAGGAAGCTGTTTCGTAAGGTGTATAAGGCTTATAATAAAAAAGACTTCGAATTATTTATAGCTTAGCATTGGATTAAAGAATTAGATGCCTAGGCTGAGCGAAATAAAGGCCACTAGAGAAGGAAGGCGGTTCCGGATCTAAATGGGATGTTCTCTAATATTAGGCAGATACAAAGGGCGTAGCGTGAGGCTGGTAGAGACGTAGATAGTTCTACTGATAGTTCTTTAACTACTTTATCTAGTTTAAAAGACGAGGAGGTAGAAGATTATATAAAGGCTGCAATATAGGTAATTGAAGTTAGTAGTGGTTTTTGACCCCTGTATATTACACCCTGGTCGGGATTACCGTCGGTCGGGAATACCCCCCTTTGACTTATTCTTTTCGCCGAGAGGCCTGACTAGCCTCTGACTCATTGCTGTGAGTGCTAACATCGTCCCAAACAGACTGCTGCATCCTATTCCGGCGTGTATACCAAACCACCTTGCCATTGCTATCACGACATACGCCATCACGGACCTTGTCAGTTTGGCTAACAACTAGAAGACGGCGAGCTCGCTTCCGAGTGGGTCGCTTCAGGACTCCGTCGTCTGAAAGGCTACGGTAGTCGTCCTCGCTCGGTTGGCTAACATGCCTCTCATCCCGCCGACGCACTAGTCTTTTGACACTACGTTCGCCTCCTCCGTCTTCCAACTCTAGAGGAACAGATGCAACATGAAGTCTCGCGGCGGGCTGTTCGGGGCCTCCGCCGTCCACGTTTTTGTTGTTGTCGCTCGTATCATGCGGCCGGAGGATTACAATCCGCGACCTCCGTCTCGCCAGAACTTTGACATCGCTATCGTCCTTATCCGGTGAAGTAGGATATGAGGCAAGCTGAGTCAGGTTTGCGGTCAGGGTGTTCACATGAGATTGCTTCTGCTTCCGGCGGAGTCCAGACCCAGAATAGCCCGAGAAGAATCCAGCCGCAGTTGGCCGCCGCCCCCGTCTTGCCGGTGGCGAGTAGTCTACGGGAAGTTCCGCAGGGGTTTCCTCACAGTCCATGTTTGCGGTCTGCATCCTCGTACGAGGCCGCCTCCTGAAAGGTCTAAATCCAGACCGCGGCGTCTGTTTTGGCGAAAGTTCGACATCAACGTGTTCATCGTCGTCCCCATCAGCTTCAGGTCTCGCAGGAGGTCGTTTTTGGCCGATATGGAGCCCCCCAGGCTGCAGCGCCTTCCTCGCCGGAACTGCGACATCACTGTGTTCGTTGTTGTCACTAGTCGATGGCGAAAGACTGGACAAACTATCGCCTCCTCGAGGCGCTCGTCGTCTACCTTCTCAGTTGTGGCATTCTCTCTTCCTTGGGTCACAGGTGGCACCCGACGCGGCCGCCGATCGACCCGTCTCCGTGGCTGGACTTCCTGGGCCACATCGCTATGCTCGTCTCCGGTTGGTACCGGAGGCTTCCTGGACCGGTTGGCTAGGAGCCTAGCCCGTTTCTGCGGCGGCTGGCACGCTAGCTGATGCTCTTCATCGTAGTCCTCGTCGCCGTGGTATTCGCTGTCACTGTCGTCTTCGGTATCATTTGGGAAACGAAGTGCATGTAGTAATTTACGGCCGATACCAGCAGCTGCTAGCCTTTGCCAAGGGCTTGATGATGTTGACTTTGCGCTGGGCGTCTGCTGCTTGCTGTTCTCTCCCACCCCATCTTGCGTTTGCTCGGCGTCGCTGCGCACTTCTTCGACGTTGTCTCGTACCCCATCAGCCTGAGTACCCTGGACATCAGCCGGAGCTTCATCAATCACAGTTTCGTCCTTGCCCGATGCGACAGTGGGTGGAGAGTCAATGTCCGATGCACTTGTCGGTGAAGATTCCATGTCAGAGGCATAGTCCATAGCAGCGTCCGACTCAGGAAAAGCCTCGTCCGCATTGTGTCCGTCGACAGGATCAACCGCATCGACGAATTGAAAGAACGGTTCTTGGGCCTCGGTCTTGCACGGCGCCTCGATGTCCGACGCACGAAGCAGCTCATCCGGTTCGACAATGTAAGAAGACCTGGAAACGGGGGTTGCCGGGGTTTGCCGAGAGGTAGAAGGCCGGCCCGAGACGGAGGACGTGTCCGGCACAGGCCCGTCCAGACGCGCCAGCCAGACGTCGCGCGACCGACCCAGCTCCTCGACCGCGTCGTGATAATCATGTTCCAACCGCCTCTTTTTCTCCTCGTGGGCAAGGTCAGCACGTGCGATCTCGCGCAAACTCTCTAGAGGCTGCTTTTTTTCTTGCTGTCGGGCATTTTTCGCGTCTTTCATCGCCTGCTTCTCGTGCTCAAACGCGTCATGCTTTTCGCGTTGCTGGGCGGAGACGCGATCATAGATCTGCTGCCGTAGGAGGCGAAGCATGTCATCGTTCACGCTGTCGGAGAGCGACATGGCGGTCGCGCTGGTCCCTCATGCTCATGCGCAACAAGGGCGGGTGAGATTCTGGCCTGCGTTGGGAGGCTTGTCCAACAATCAACGTTTTTGTCACCGTCCGTGCCTACACTTGTGATTCGTGCCTCAGTCTATACCCGTGGGTAGCGCCAATTTGCGGGGCTTCTAGGGTGAATGAAATGACGTGGTGGCGTTTAACCCCGAATCCTGAACATCACGCTAACAATGACTGTATCGAGAAATAAGTTTTTCGATACCCGATTGCCGCTATGACTCAATAGAGGCCATCCAGGTGCTTAACCTTGAAATTTTAGTCAGCAATGCTGCCCTACGAAAGGATCTTGAGCCGATCTCTCCTGAGCGTCGCCCTGGGCGATGTACGGAGACTGCGCGTGACATGAGGTAGAGGCGGCGTTGGTTGAGGATGATGGGCATAGATGCTTAACGCCCTAAGTCATCGATAGCCTATAGGCCTAGGGTACACCGCCTTATCTAGGCCGCAGACTGTGGTGGCAGATGAAAAAGTCCAGGGGCTGGGACTTGTCGCGAGGTGCAATCTCCAGCCGCCGTGTCTCGCAGCCGCTGAGGGGACGGTGTTGAATCTCGTGGAGAAACAAGCAAGTCGATGGTGGCAGCTGGGCAAGATTGAAGATGGCGTGCGAAATTCAGTTTAAAAAAAAGGCGCTATTGCAGGCAACTATCCAAACTCCGATCCCGGGAGCCAGAGACCTGCAGGCCATATGATGCGCTGGCTTGACTCACCTGAGGAAAGCGCAAAGGGCGTTTTGAGCAGACTCGACAAGATCGCTGCCCAGGGACCTGATAATTCCCGAGTCAACCCATGCCAAGCCCGAAAACAATGAATTGTGCATTTGAACAACCGACTTCGCCAGCAATAAATTGACAATGGAACGTGGCCTTCTTCCGGGTTCATGGTTGCTGGGTCGGGCCGGCGCCAGCACCGAAAGCGACGCGGCGAAGAGGGGAGACGGTGGTTATATTAGTCAGTGTTCTCCATCCGTGGTGTGGCAAAAAGTCTCGGCAAACGCGGCATCCCCAACTCGCCGAAACGGCCATGACATCATAGCTCCCAAGTCCGGACAGTATCTCGGCGGCTAAAAAGATGGGACTTCCGTTCCCAGCCCTCATTGAGACGTCTAGTAAGTGACTTCAGATATACGACTAGCAAAGGATTGCTAGGTACTCCCCAATTAAATCGTTCCCCCGCAAATAGGTACTTTATGTATTCCCCGCGAGATTATGCCCGACGGCGAGGGCCTCACTTGCTTTCCAGGGACGCGAATGCGGAGCTGCGTCTCCGCAATAAGTCAGGGCAATTTGAGAACGAATACTCAATCAGCGTCTCAAATAATCGGCCAGAATGTGCTATAAATAGCTTGAGTCAATATATAAGAGACCTTTTGTCGCCGTGATGCTATCCTCTGTCAATATTGCAACATCCGGGGATCTAATAGACCAGTGACGAAGAACCAACCACCAACTCCCCAAAATGCACACCTTCAACATCCTCATCACGGTCCTCGCCCTCGTGGCCCCAGCCTGGTCCCAAATTATCACTGGTGCCCCATCCAGCGCCATCCCACTCCCCACAGCAGCCTGCTCACTCACCTCCTTGATGCCCGCCTGCGGTGTAAGCCATTAAATTCCCCCTTTCCCTTCCCTTAAACAACCACACCCCCTAATCACCAGTCATCACTAACACGGGGTATCAAGGTCCCCTGCATCTCCGCCGCGGCAAACTCAGTCGGATGCGCCGTCCCAATGGACTTTGCCTGCCACTGCGCCCATGGCCCTGCAATGCAGGCTTATGTGAAGCCATGTGTTGCAAGCGCCTGTGGAGCTCAGGCGCCTGTGGTTGGGTCGGTGGCTAATGCAATTTGTACTGCGTGTGTTGCCACGCCTACTGCTGTTGCGACGTCCGTGGCTTGATTTGATGTGGTTGACGACCCTGTTCAGGGGTGGTAGATTTAAGGGTGGGGGTTTTCAGGATGCGTGAGGCAGTAAGTTGCTGTATGGACTGGAGTTCAGGGGCTGCATGCGGGGAAGCTATGGAAAAAGAAGGAGTGTTCAAGACAAAGTGTATTTACACGGCAGTACTTTCTGTTAGAAAAACGATGGAGAAATGCACAATCCCCTGCCCTCTGGACCTAGCAACCTGCTGGAGCCATTTAGTCCATACGACACTTCCGTGACAGCTATATCATAAGCAGACTCGGACAATTCGCCTTTTTGCTCTTGATTAGCAGTTGATACACAGCTCTGACGCTAGTGAAGAGCTCATACCTACCCAGGGGATGGAACGGTGTCTCGACATGAAAGGGCTGACATAAGGAGGGTATCCGAACGTTTCTTGAAAGGCCAATCTCACACGGTGTTGAGGACAGGTTTTTGCACCGCAGAGACAGTAAGCCAAAAAGCTCCCACGGTGTGGTGTAGGGCACAGGCCATGTCAGAAAGCATAGAGGTGCGGCCATGCGAGCTGAGGTATGGCAATGGCAGCTGAGCTGACGTAGCACCACATGCATCACAGCTATAAGTCGGGTGACCGGCTTTTAGACCAACCCCCTTTTAGACCACGCAGATTGACTCGCCCTCGCCACCCTCACCACCCAACTCTCCTATTTCAATCGCCCACAACTCCACGACTTTAATTCCAATCTGTTTTCTTCCTTTTTCAATGGATTTAGAATTGGCAAATGAAGCCATATAATGAGTTAGATTTGCAGAACTCCCTCGCGGAGTATGCTGAAACTGGAAAACTCCGCGATGCGGCCAAAAACCACGGCATCCCCCACAACACTTTATATTATCGATCCCAAGGCACCAATCCAGCCCCCTACGCCCAAATCAACAATCAAAAGCTTTCTCCGGCCCTGGAAGAACGTCTTGCCGAATGGATTCTCTTCCAGGGGGCTATTAGTAACCCTCTAAGTCATAAGTAAATCTGGAAATTAGGTAAAAGAATACTTACCACCTCTAGAGAGCCAGCCCACCTTGGAAAACACTAGTGCCGCTGGTTTTTGAAGTGGAATCCTTCCCTTTTTACCCAGAGATTATGGGGAATCCATGTAACCTGTGCTGACTAAACTTGTAAAGCTGTTATTCGGCTCTGGTTTAACTACCTAAAGGTTCCAGGAGTAAAGTATCTTACTAAAGAATAGGTATAATATAGATAAAACTGGTATAGTTAATGGTATTAGATATAACGGTCTAGTTATATGCTTTAAATCTATAAAGCTTTTATAAAAGAAAAAGTCTGGAGACTTAATTTAGACAACTGTTCTGAAGTTCGTTTTGGCCAACAGCTAGTTTTTAAACCCCTTAACTATTTTTAAGGGTAGGAGCCTTTAATAACAGTGGTACCTATAATACTTAACCTTATGTGAAGGCTAGGCTTTTAAACTAACTAAAAACAGGTAGACTGATGAACTGGTGCGATGGCGCAACAGGGAAGAAACTACAAAGAGGACCACATCCACAGAAAGTCGCAGTCGGCCTGGAACAAAAAAGGAAACGCGACCGTGGATTAGGTCATCTTCCTTCGATCGAAGGGCCAGAATGTCACTGGGCTTTTAATAGAAGGTCATCGTGGTGAAAATCGTCAGATTAATGATTGTTGAACAAAGCACAGTTTAAAGAACTGCGCGGCGCAGCCCCTTTTTAACGGTAGCACGCGCTAGAGAACGCATCGCTATGTACATAAGCGGCTACAGTAATATTACACACAGAGCTTAAAAAGAACAACAGGGTCGGCTTAAACAAACGCCCCGAGTCACTAAATAGGTATTAACTGCCTTTCTAATCCTAATAGGAGATTAATTATTAATTACCTTAAGTTATATAAGGTTAAGATAACAGTACAGTATTAGTAAAGTGCTTAAGTTTACATTTAAGCGTTAAAGTTCCTTAAGTCTAATGTGGAACTTAATAGTAATTTAGGATTAAATATAGATTTAAATATGTAAGTTGTCTTAACTGCCTTTATCAAATAAAGGAGAGTTAAGGAAGTTAAGAGTAGTGAAAGTTAAGAGGAAGGAATGATTAACGCTACTCTTTTTATATTACAAAGTATACAGTTATTAAAGATCAGATTAAATCTTAAAGTCACTTTTACCTTTAATTATAAGAAATTAACTTTAAATATATAAAACGTAAGTAAAAAAGTTAAGGAAATGTTATTAAATTTCTTAAAGACTAAGAAATAAAGGGTACTAATATAAATTATCCTCTTATAAAATTTAACTTACAGGTAACCTTTAAATAAAGTTTTAATAAGTAGTAAGATAAAGGAGTTACTTTTAAGACTGTTAAAACCTTTATTACTTCTAAAAGTCACATTTACATCTTATCTTAAAGACGATAGAAATCGGCTAATGCTTATATATTTAGGATTTACAAAACCTAATAATGATATCTTAGGTAAGTTCTTAGTTAAAGTAAGTTATTTAAAGCTCTTTAATTAAAAGAAGCTTAAAGAGAATACAGTTATAGTAATGATAAGTGTTAATAGTAACAGTAAGTTACACTTATATTATAATACCATTAGTTTCAGTAACGCGGCCTTATCCTCTTAATTCGGCGGTAGATGCCGCTGCATTAGGTAGCTTTAGCTACTTATATTCCCTACCTACCTTTCTTTTACCTACAGTAATAGCGTTAACGTAGTACATCTACCTCTTTACTAATTACCGTGACTAGCTACTACTTTTTTAAGCCACATAACAAGCACTAGTAAGGGAAGCTTTATAAGCGTTAGCACTTTTCCTCTAGGGTTTGTTATTGTTTTTCTTTATGATAAGAACTATCTCGCCGCTTTAATCGTGCGACCTATATGCTCTTTAACTTTATTACATTATCATTTCTCTTATATTTAATTATTCTGCTTTTAGCAGCGTATTAATATCAGCCTTCGCTGCTCACCCAAATATTCTACTTACCTTTCAAAATGCTACCTAAAGGCACTGCTAATTCAATGCAGCTTAAATAATATGTCAAAACATAGTACTTTAGAACCTCTAAAATGAAAGGGGGGTTTCAACTACTTGGCTGTATTTTATTATCTGTTTCTTATTTTCTAGCCTATAGCTAGAACCCCTTTTTCATATATATTCATCTGTAGGATTCAGCCTTCATCACTGTAGTAGCTTAGGCTCTCTCTAACTTCCAATTCTTTTTACTATTTCCACAACTTCTTGCAATTTGTTTTACTTGATGGAGTTATCGCGTCCGCTAACTCTATATTCAGCTTACCTGCTTATTCTTAGACTGCCAGTGTAATGTTACGTGAGCATAATACGACACGATGCCCAATTACAGAACATAAAAGACAGTGTGAATACCTGAGAAACACGACGGTTTAGTGCTTTAGTGCATGTAGATGGAACACGGGTCAACAATGCTTATATTGACAGCAGGAATGCTGGCTGGCTACAGTCACGTTATTTTTCTCTTTTTTTCCCGCCCATTTCCATTGAAATCGGCTGTAAATCTAGCTACGGATGCGACCGAGGATTTAGTATCGGCGGGAAGGGCGGGCAGGCAAAGCAGGGCAGGGTTTGCACGGGGTGAGGGGCCGCGCATACATCTGCTGTCAGTTGTCTGGTAGCGCCTGACACAGACTAGGTACGGATAATGATCGTGTTAGAAAGAAAGGGGTTCAGGGGCTTCGGGCTTCTAGTTAGCTCCGCTGACTGGATGCCTGGAACTGCTAGAGCGCCAGTGAGCCTGATCCACCACAGTGACGAAGGCTGAATGCTGCAGATAGGTCTATATGAGAAAGGGGTTCTGGCTGCAAGCTAGAACTAGAGCGAGGACAGAAGGAATTCAATCCAGCAGTTGCAACCCCATCAATTCCCCAGGGATTTCAGTGTGCAGTGTTTCTGACATAGGCTTCATACGATGCTGTCGCACGATAGCTTTCAGTGATACCTTCGTGCAATAGGGCTACTTTAGTCCCTGTGTCATAGTTGAAACGGTGACAGTATACTGTAACTAGGCGTGGAGACAATCAGCAGGATGCAACCAAGCAGTTCGTGGGCTCGGTGAGCCAAGGTAACTCCGAACACAAATGATTATATGACATCAGTGCTTAAGTGTAAGAATATGAAGGCACACTATGAGTCACCTAAATAAAGCCGATCGAAACTGCCGCTAAATGCTGACGCCCCGATCTGCAATCCGCTGATGGGGCCCACTTTGAACAGGAAGTTTTTTATTCCCTACCAAGCATTCTGCCGTTAGGCGGTGAGTTAAGATATAGCTCGATGAACATGGTCATCCAGCTCGGTATCCACAACCTAACCTCTAACTGCATTATCGCAGCTAAGTCAAGCGGCATACTCTCCGATCACCCCTATTTGTTGCCCACTAGGTCCACGGGTCCGCAGCTTTTATATCATCGTAACAGCTTAACGTAATCCACAGGGTTTCCGGTCACCCTGGCTCTCCGGCCGCATGCGGCATAGCATCCCCACTTTCATTTCCACTGTGGCTTTAAGGAAAAAGAAAAGAACTG
>Ga0247780_1000308_pt1 | contig 48623 bp, 33 predicted proteins | sample UWRJL079202R5_FD_179927 | JGI IMG/M metagenome (GOLD analysis project Ga0247780, IMG submission 179927) | Plant litter microbial communities from Arlington Agricultural Research Station in Wisconsin, United States - UWRJ-L079-202R-5 | ecosystem: Environmental > Terrestrial > Plant litter >...
ACACACGGAGTCGATAGTGTGGCTTCTTCTCCGCGGTCCTCACCAACAACCATGAGGCTCCTCTGCTTCCGGTAGGGGGACGTCTTCCAGCCGCTGTTACGAGCGCCTGGCCATTTTGAGGATAAACAGCCTCAAGTCCCGAGCGCAAGATCCCCGACCAGTGGCATGAAAATCCCAGCGCCATGGGCGAGAAGGCGTCATCGGCCAAGACGGCAAAAATTTGAGTTCTGATGAAGAATCTGCTCTGTCTGATAAAGGGGCATATCCCCCGAGCGCATCGAGCAGGGTCCAACCTGTCCAAGTCTACAGCCTTGACCGCAAAAGATCCCTTGGCATCCAATGTTGGAGGTTGCGACAGGGCGAGACGCCCACAAAGTGCCCTTTCTTCAGCCGCAGGAGGCGGGCAACCATAGGGGTGATTAGGAAAAAGCCACTATGCCGTCAAGGACTCAAAAGTCGAGCAGCGATTGGCAGGAGATAGCCACTCGACCGATCGTCCAAGTATGTGTTCCTGGTCTTTGGAGGCTGAAGATGCCGTGGGGGGTCACCGCATATTCGTGCAGGTCCGCGCCGAGTGGTGTACCATCTCGGATCAAACACGGGTAAGCAAACTTTTGTGCACCCTGCTGTGTCGGGCATAAAACCCCGGTAACTGAGGAAAAGAGTTCTGTTGCCTGTCCTGCCTCCGCCCAACGCCGTATAGAGTAGGACGGTGCAAAAGAGGTGCAAAACTTAGAAAACCCGCCGGTAGCGGTAGGACTCGAACATGAGGAAAAGGAGGCCCGAAGCGGAGAAAGCAGCGAGCAAGATCGACAGTCAGCGGTGGACACAAAGAAGGCTGCATGCCCCTCAGTCGCGGACAGATCGCGAATATCTAACAGGTCCTCGAAAGCATACAGAACCCCCACCCCCCCCGTGGTGAAGGCTAGTGAACGTTGAAAACATACCACAGTACCTATCGGCACGCCTTGGGGGCATCGCTAGCGAATCCCTGACATCGTATGGATCATTTCGCACAGGGTTGTGACAAGCGACAAGAGGGGCAACGACGGCGATCGTCGATTGGAAGCTAAAAAAAAAAAGAAAGAGTCTAGCGCCCAGAGGTTGAAACATGCATTGGTGCTGTGGATACCAAGGGTGTTGTGGAAGCTGAAAAAAAAAAAACTTGAAAATCCAGGGGTATGGCCTGATGAGGCGCTGTTTTGGGTTCAGCCTCTCACGCCGGGCCGTAGAACCGTGTGCGCCACTGGCGTTTGGGTCGGCAGGGGAAACAGAAGGCGCAGAAGGCTCACTCAGCTTGCAGCGGAAGCCGCAACAGACCAGCAGGGGGTCAACCAAATTCGTCCGCGTATCATCATCCGATCCGATGTCATGTCAATTCTCGCCTCTCTCTTATCATGTCACTTCCACTTTTCCCAAAGCCCCCACGTGGCCAGCTCCTCTGAGGCTGCCTCTGGGCGTGCAATAGTCTTCAGTGATAATTATCGACTATATTCTATTTTGGTCTCCTTATTTTCTGTTCTCTGATGGCCAGAGGACGGCCAAATAACAGTTTTTCCTCTTAATGCCGCAACAAAATTTCAGGTTCTTTCATCTCATAACTACATGCGAAATCCTTCCGTCCGAATCCCGGGTCATCTTGTTGCATCCGCATCTCCCCTGCTAGCAGACAACAGCGGCTCAATCGATTTACAGGCCCTCTCGAAAGGATTCACTAACTAAGCCATTCCTCTTCTAATTCTAGTCAGTCAACAGGACGGTACGCCAAGGGTCTTCCAGATCCTCTTTCTTGGATTTTTGCGGCAATGACCTCAGCCGCAGGCGATATCACTTCTCTGTTTTTCTTTTCCTCGCAAGTTTTTTTCTCCCGATGAGCAAGCTTCAGGGGTTGGCTCCTGCCTCATCGTCTCGCAAAGGGAAACAAACGAGTCGACAAACAGGTCTGTCACTTCAGCAACCTAGGAAGGGAAATTAAAAGAATTAGGACTGTAGACACACTATCACACGATTCCATTCGTCTTTTCCCAGCAGTTCTGTGCGCATTTTCGACCCTTCCGTGTTCAAATCCCCCATTCTGCCAGGACCTTGGATGTCGCCACGTCTTTGGTGGCTGGTGCCATCTTCCCTATTTCTCTTCCGGCTTATCATTTGCCCGAATGCCTCATCGTTCTCGGATATTCCCGGCATCCCCTGTTCTCCTCCGGCACGATGATAAGGCTCGATAATCGGTAGGGGCCTAGATCAATCATTGACGCGGTTCAAACCAGCTGGGTCATGACACGTCTGCCATCACCACATCGTGACCCGATTGATATCTCCATCATATTCCCAGCTCGTCTTCTAGCGAAAACTTTTTCCACATCGTGAAATCCTCCCTCTCAATCCCCCTTCAAATTCGGCGGCACGGTTGTCCCAGATTTCCCCACCCTGCAGCCCCGGAGGCTGTGGCAATCTATCTGATTCCTCCACCTCTCTGGCCCAGTATTTCAGCCAGCCTTCTTCCACACACCACAATACACACCATTCTGCTGTCCACCTTTGACAATGGCCCACTATTCCGGGCCAACAAGCGCTTGCTCGTGTGTCCGTTGGCGCCAGGGGTTCCATGTGGCCCAATCACAACACCAGGTGGTGATGGTTGGTGATGACTAAACCAACCAATCCCATCCATCAATGGATCCTCTATCGGCCCTGACTGTGGCTAGCACTGTGACCCAGTTCATTCAATTCGCCGGCAGCCTCATCTCTACTACAGATAAGATCTTCCACTCGTCACAGGGCGCAACAGTCGAGCAGCTCGAGGTCGAGGATGTATACCTCAAGCTATCCGAGCTCAGCACAGCGCTCGGCTCAACAGCAGTCCCGAAAAAATCCCATCATGAAGCGGCTCTAGAGGAGCTATGAAAACAGTGCAGGTTGGACTGCGCTGAATTGCTAGGGTTCTTGGACGGGCTGAAGGTCCCGCCTCTCGAAGAGTATCAAGTCGGCTCTACGGGCATCGCGCTACGAACACAAGATCTTGGCTCTCGAGAAGTGATTGGAGAGAGCCCAGAGTGTCATGGCACTGCACGTGGGACATATTGCGAGGTCGGCCTCTCTGATGTTCTCACGGGTCGCTTTATGGACTGTGAAATATTAAAGCCGCATTGGCAGCCGTCACATTCCGCGCTATCTGACCGGCTCGATGATATCAAGACAGAGAACAGATACATGCATCTAGATCACTCATCTAAAGTTGATGCTATGGCGAAGGGGTTGGCAGGCCTCGAGGTACGACTGAAAATATCCTCCAGTCACGATGACGGAGGATATCCGATGATCACGCCTACAGATGAAACCGGGGTGATTGCCATGAAAATACCCGAGGAGCTTGCGGCGAGGCTTCGCGACTTGATGTCCCTCGAGAGCGACGCCGCCCGTGAGCAAGTCTTGGTCAGCCTGAACTTCCACGCCCGCCCAGTGCGCCACGCAAGCATCTCGGATGCCTACTCCAATACCTTCAACTGGATATTCAAGCCGGAGTTTGCCAAGTGGCTGCAAGGGACCGGCGGACTGTTTTGGATATCGGGAAAGTCGACCACACACGAATTGCTACACCGGACCGTGCGCGACTTCCTGCAGACTCGCGAGATGGCCGACTACTTGGTCACGAAGCTCCGCCGCCCGTTCGACCCCAGCCTGTCGATAGCCAAGGCCTACGTCCGCCTTGATCAAGTCGACCGAGTTCACCAGTGACACCGTCACCGTCAACGACCGGAAGGTGCCGCGCATGATCATGCGCGACAACGTGGGAAACAGCGGCGGGTGGCTGGTGGGCCTAGTCCGGGAGACGGTCAAGTACGCGTCGGGGGCGCGGAAATCCAGCCTCCCCAAGGTCGCTGAGCTACTGGGCGCGCTCGAAAGCTGCCTCGAGGAGATGTTGGCGGCCGGCCAGGCGCGCTTCTTCCACACGGCCGAGTGCGACCCGCGGCTCTTGGTGCGCGAGCAGGTCCTCCGGTCCGAGCCCTGCGACTTTGTGGCGGCCAAGATCGCCGAGCCCGACTACCTCGGCATCTTTAAGACGGCCCCGCTTTTTGCCGCCGTGCAGCCCTCCTTCTTTAGCCGGAGCATAGCCGCGAGCGTAGATATGCTTCATATCCTGCTGGATAATGGGCAGGACCCAAACAAGCCTGACGAGGCGCTCACGGGATCAACGCCGTGGTCGACGTTCGCCTTCCGGGCGTTGCCGTGGTCGTCTTCGGGACAGCACAGGGGAGGGGAGGACGCCTTCCAGGTCGCGGTCGACAGGGAGCTGTTTATCAAATTTCTGTCGTTCGGCGCCAACCCGAACGCCCGCGAGCCGTGGAGTGGCACCACTGTGTTCGCCATGTTCCTCTTGTCGGCCTTCTCGGCCTCTCTGAGGGAGGCACGCGTACCTCTAAAAATGACAACAACATCACCCTTTTCCGCCAAACCCGGCACAAGACCTATGTAACCCCTATCCCCCACAAACGGACGGGTCCCGGACTGCCGGTTCACTATGTAGTAATACGAATCCTTGGTGTTGAACTCGGCAGTGGTGTTCTTTGTCAGCGGAGGTGCCTTCATGTCGTCGAAGAGAGGGAACCCCTCGAACTTCACACCAAAGGATGCTTGAAAGCCGATCCACATCCTCGTGTCGAGGACGAAAGTTCCTGTCTTGGTCTTTAATCACACCGAGGTAGCCATTGGCAAGGGATTCGGTTCGCCCTTCTGGCGGGACACTTGTGCCGTGGAGCATGGAGCGCTGGGAGTTCTGGAAGCCCCACCTCACCAAGCTCGCAGCCGGGGACGGAGGAGGATACGGCCCAGCGGGTGGCCAGCGCCATCGCAAGCATGGAGGCGGCCGAGTCCAAGCGCCATGTGGAAAGAGGACCGGAAAGCCATCCTGCAAAGGGGGGATCCGGCTAGCTGGTTTTGTTTGTTTCTCTTTTGTTTGCCTGGCTTCTGTTTTGCAGTAGGCTCAGCACCACCAGTCACTGGCACTTGTACTCATTCTCCTCAGTTGGTCTTCGCCTTCTTCGGGCGGTGTATCATCTACTCACCCTACGTAACGATCAAGCGGGCCACAGCAGGATGGCCCCTGCGACCTGGCGCGGATTGCCGCATAGAAAGCGACAATCCGGCCTCATTCATGTTGCTCATTTTCTTGTTGCTGTGGGCTTGATGGAATTGGCGGTACGAGAGTTCAAGTTCGATGGGAAGCCGAGGGAGGTGGTGTATGGGATGAAATTGCACAGTTGAGAAATAAAATGCCAGCACCACTCCGCGACGTGAATTCGACTTGTCCTTTGGCGGCTCGTGGTGCAGTAGTCACCTGACGGCTGGGATGTGCGCGTCCCAAAGTAGGGCCTGGAACCTCTAGCTTGGACCACCAAACGCACCAAGCCCAGAGTGGGACCAAGCCTGGGAATCCTCTCCCTCTTTGCCTTTTCCGAAGATCTATTGCTCGCGCAACCATACCTCTATAAGCTCTGGTCGCCGCGACAGTTTCGGCAATCCCAGCCATTTTCCATACCGCAGCTACTCGACAAACAAACCCGCAATGCAAGCACTTCTGAACTCGTTGGCGCCAGAAGAGGCTGCCACCATTGGCCACCTTGCAGAGATAAAACCCGACAAGATGCAGCGGGTCTTCCGGGCCATCGCATCCGACATCGACACCATTGATGCTATAGCATCCGACATCCCCCCCGTCAAAGAACCAGTCACCGACTATATCACGGAGATGGATGCACGCTGCGAGCTGTTTACGAAGTTTAGAGCCATGGCCCAAGAGCTCGAGCCAAATACCTGGCGAGATCACGCTAATGCCACAATGCTAGCAATGTTCATGGTTGCCCCAGTTCATCAGCTCCAGATTTTCATGGAAACTTGCAAAACTTACCCCCAACACGGCTTCAACAAACTGCTGGGTATCAATGCAGCTGGGCCCCTGGCTATTAGAGCATGTACGTATAATATTTTTCTGTTTTCATTTTCTTACCCGGACTGATGTATCTCTCCAGTCGTCCCGAGTGGCAGACCCGACGCCAGCCGACATGGCACTCCGCGTCTAGCGCCACCTTCACAAACGGTGGGTCCATCTGCTGAAGAGAAACGAGATAGGGATCTAAAAATAGCCCAACTTGTAAGTAATATTCATGATTCAGTGTAACAGGGCGGTAATAAGACAATAGGTTAACACTCGTGATGGGGATCGCTGCGTTTTCTCTAGGATGACCGACCCCTGCTCCGCCCACATCTTTCCTCATGCGACAAGTCAGACACGGGACTTCCACAACATAAACTCACTGTTGCTTTATTTGTGGGGTGAAGAACAGAGCACAATATGGGCCCAGCAGTACCAACGTTTTACCGAGACGGAAGCAACACAGAACGGGATTTCGATGAATCACCAAATTCATTACTGGTTCGACAATGCCAAATTTGCCCTAAAACCCTTGAAACCTCTCGGCCAAGACAACAATTCCATTGTTGTTCAGTGGCATTGGCTTAAGCCAACCATGTTCAAACCCAAGGACCGAACTTGCCGTTATGACTCAACCGCAACTATTCTCGAGAAGGCCGGATTGATGGACAAGAACTGGGGTACACGCCTAGCCCATCGGGAAAGCGGTGTCCCGATCCGTACCGGCCAAATTTTCACGATTAGGGCGGACAATCCAGAGGATTTGCCGAGCTGGGACTTGCTTGAGTTGTCCTGGAATCTTCTGCGTGTTGCCGCCATTTGCGGGGCGGCAGATGTCCCAGATGAGTATTGGGATGAATCCGATGACGACGATGAAGAGTGGCCCCAACATGCCATCGACGCCGCTATCGTCGCCAGAGCGGCCGCCATCATTGCCACAGAGGCCGCCACCGACGCACAGGCCGTCACTACCGTTGGACAAGGATCTGTGTTGACCAAGGAGGAGACGAAGGAGAGGATCACGGCCAAGGGGGCTGGCAAGGAAGAGGAGGAGGGAGCTGGCAAGAAAGAGGAGGGAGCTGGCAAGAAAGAGGAGGGAGCTGCTGACGATGCTTCCCGCGGTGGTGATGAGAGTGGCTCAAAAGCCAGTCACGGCTAGAATATGGGACGGCTGAGGGACTCTTCGGTACCCTTAAGCCCGGAAAGGGCAAAGGTTTCGATAAGCCCTCAAGGATAACCATGCTCGCTATATCCGCGACAAGCACTGTGCCCACTCCAGGCACTGTGCCCACTCCAGGCACTATGCCCACCTTTTCTATTGATCGCTCGAAGCAGAAGCGCAAATCTCTCCGCAGCCTCGAGTGGTTCCAGAAGGACAAAGTATCGAAGCAGGGCAATGCTACGGAGGAAACCGGCCCCGTGGGGTAAGGTACAGCTAGTGCAGATCTGCGAGTCCACTAATATCTGATTTCGTGGTCCCATTCTACCCGTCTCGTAATCTGCGACTGCCTGCCCATATCTCATGACCCGATGCAGCCAAACACCTTTGGCTCACCCAGCTTGCCTATCGGCTCACCCGGCTCAAAATGGCGGTGCTTACAATGACATCTTACCAGCAGCCGTCTACCATGCACCTTCCAACATCCGCCAATTCTTTGATGTCTAGGTTCTTAACTATAGGACTCTCGCTATCATGGAGCCTCTTCTCGCGTCTCAGCACCCACCTCTCGCGTCTTATCACATTAAGTCTCCAGCGGTCAGGTAAGCAACATGAAGAATACAAGGGTAAAGGGAAAACTGTTCATTTTCATAAATAGGGACCTATTTTGGCCACCTTTATATATGGGACCATTTCTGTGCCCACTCGGCTAGAGTTGAAGCAATTCACCATGCCGCGGCGCAGCCTGCCGAAAATGGTAATTAGGGTGAGCAAAGGTGAGCAAGCCTGAGCAAATCCTGAGCCGGGCCTGAGCCAGGGTGAGCAATGTCATGTGGGCAAGGTACGAAAAGGAAATTTCGTGAGCCCAGATTCATCTCATAGAACAAGATGTTCTCGCCACACCTGATCATCATCAGTGATTTATCCGCCGCAAACTGATTAGGTGCTCTCTCGGTGAAGCAAGCGGCTGCCATGCTGATGGATGTTGATCGAGAATCGTTCCGGCCTGGTTGCGCTCATGCACAACACTACCTCGGTACCGTGAATGGTACCGCGAATGGTATTGGCGGGCTGCGAGCGAGAGGCCAAACATGTGCAGTGCCAGGACCATGCGTTTCAATCCGGTGAGAGGTATACCACATGGCTTACGACCAAGGAATTTTTGCTGCTGAAGTATAGATCATCTGGTTAAAGTGAGGGTACCGTACAAATAGACATCCCCAGTACAAGGAAAACAAAACCAGACTCCAAGCTTTGATTTCCACTGCGATGAACTTCAAGCAAACCCACTCCCTTCACTTCCTAGTAATATGCCACCGCCTAAGCCGGCTTGTAGCCGCTCCGCCAGTGTTAACTCCTCACGACGGGCCTCGTACGCCCAAGACATCAGCATGGATCCTGATTGCTTGGGGAGAGTAAGGGATGGTCTATTGTGTCAACATTTAAAGTTAGCCGGGCTGGAGGAGATGAAGGGCAGGAAGATGCACAGATTGGAGGATGTGTGTTGTTGATTCCAAGCAGGCTTGTTTCTGTGAGCGTGAGAGACATCAGATGCGTTGCTGCTGTAATGGCTTTGCCGACTAGTTGGTACTAGTACCGAAGTTTGATCCATTGAGGATCCGGGGGCGTGGGTAGACATGGAGGTTTTGGCGTAGCGATTCAAACGAGAAAGCGGCTTCAGATCGAAGTCGTTGAAGATAATATGATCTAGAAGTGCCTTTGTTTGCGAGAATGTGTCTCATTCCGGGGTGTTTCCCGTTCGATATATACCATTTTAAGGGCTGTGGTGGCGGCTACCTCGTTGCCTACCTAAACGCTGGAAGGGGGCCGCCATGCCTCTTGGTGGTCCTCTCCCTTCCTCCCAGTCACTCACACACACACGCACATCCGTTGCAGCCCCATTTGCCGTTTGCCGTATGATACTTAGCAAAAATACAAACACGTAAAAGGTGATAGTCGGCGGTATAGATGAGGTACTCTTTGGAGGAACTATTCAATGTGAAATCCATTCCCTTGCTTATACCCTGAAATCATCCCATTAAGCACACAAAGCACACAGCCAGGCAGCTGAACCAACCCGATAATGCAGCCCCATTTTAAATCAGCACCCATAAACCTCAGATTCCATAGGTATACGGTACGATATTACAGTATCTCAGTCCAAGCACTACTCACTGACAGCCAAAGTGAATCATGCCCAACGATCAACATCACCATCAACGCCCGATATGTGCTCCTCCTTCCTCAGGTCTGAGTCGTTATCAAGGGTTGACGGATATGAAGGGATGAAGTCGTCGGATGAAGCCAGATAGCAGTGGTTGGTCTCGAAACGAATGTCGGCTTTGTAGAGTCGGAGTTGTGAATTCGAGGGCTCGGCATTGTTGTCACCTCTATTGTTGTGCTGTGGAGAGGACTCCTTTTTCGTGCAAATATCATGATAGAAGCCTCTCCTTGGTGAAGGGTGAGGGTGGTTGTTTCTAGAACTTGAAGCGGGTGGTGTCAAGTCTAGTTGACAGAGCCATGACAATACTTCCGTTTTGCTCGAGGTTGATGAAGAGACACTAGACATGCCTCCGAGTTGCTGAAAGTGTTTTTGTAGATATAAGGGCCCAGAAGGTCGGTGTGTTCTGACAATGGGGCGTTGAAGTTGCTGCACTGTCTAAAAGACAAAACCAACCAACTCCCTTTCAACTTGCGGGACTCAGGGTCAAATGCAACGCCTCGAACAGACTCAACTTAAATAAGTATGTATAGTTCGACATATCCATTGTTGGGAAGCAGCATGTGGTTTCTTGATACTTAAATATGCCGAACCTCTCACCGAAAAGAAAAGAGGCAGCTGAATGTAATTCGAATTCCCAATGCAACAGCAAGGCTTCTATCTCTGATGCACATATTCAGCCCCAATCACAAGGTCGTGACAAGAGAAAGCGCAGATACTTTGTATGGCAGCTTCTCAATTCCGAAGAAGGGGGTGTTCGTTATTCCGCCTATGACAGTCGATGGTGGTGTGACCAAAAAGGGAATTTCAAAGGCGCAGCCCTGTTTGGCCACAGAATTCCATTGATACCTACGGAATGTGACGTGTACAAGCTGAACCCCGCTCGTCGAGCCGCGCACCACCTAACTCTCATGAGCGACAAGGCTATCACCCAAAGCCGGGCGTCAAATCAGCGTCGTTCCAAGCATCTCGATATCCCTTAGGCAATGACCTATTTCCTCGCAGTCCCGCCTATGGAGTTAAGAGTCGATATCAAACACTCCAGTTGGCGTTGTGCCTAGGTATTCATACATTGGTCACGCAATCCGACCTTGCATTCTCAATGCCAGTGTTTGTCAGACTCGGGGTGTTTCGATCTCAAGTCCAAGACAATCTTGGCCGATAACGGACTTGAAAATGCAAGTTACATGATGCTAATGCATATTTCAACTGCCTTGATGCCCAAACACATAGTCTGCAGCCAAGACGACAACTTTTGTCCTCTTCGCTCGAAATTCTACACTTTGTGCAAGTTCCTCGCAGATTTCCGAGCGTGAAGGCTGCCTAGTCTTGGTTTTCCAAATGCATGATGAACAGGACGTTGGTACCTTGGCTCCGGCGAGTAACGGAAGAAAAAAGCTGGGTTTCTGTCCATCAAGGTGCATATAGGGCTGCGAGCGAGGGCGGCGAGTATCCTCGCTGGGCAACGCTCGTGACCTCTCAACCTGATTACTTTCGATGGGATAAGAACATGCGGGTGACGATTTCTACCTTTCACGATCAGTCCCGACTACCTCACAGTGGCTGTCTCAAATGGCCCTCGCACAAAACCTCACCGTTTTCCCCAACATCATCAGAGTCTACGATGCAGCCGTGATACAGAAACTCCCTGACTCACTTCTCAACTACGAGTCTCGGCCATGAAATGATTCTAGGACATCGGACGGAATGGCGACGCAGCCTGGAAATTGCCGATCTCTATCAAGGCAGAGTGGGATCCCTTGTGCTCCACCTTGCGCACCGCGTACCACGGATCCGTACGACCGTGGGATTGCAGGTGGCACTGCTACTCCGTCCCTGCCGAACCGCGTGCCGCCCAGTCGGCCAGGTGCATTCTGGCAAAAGAGAGAGTGACACAATAAGATGGGCAATTAAAGCCACGTGCAATAATAGCCTGGCCGTATTATGGTGCCACAGCAAGCCTGTATCCGTCCGTACTTGATCCCTATGAGGTACTGCTATTGGGATTCGCGGCAAGTCGCGTCGGCGATCGTTTCATGTACATTCGAGCTGTGGGAGATGGGGGTCTTTTGTGCGCGCCCTGAACCTAGTGTTCTTGATTCCCGTCAGCGCTTGTCGTGGACGCGGGAGGCGGGAGCGGGTTTGGGCATCTGCCGACCGCGATCCACTCTGTTGTGCGCGTTCAGCCGGGGCGCTGGGCTACCGACACTGCGCACCGGAGGTCGGGCGAATCTTACGGTGCCCGAGCTAGATGTCGCTGTAATTTTGGCGCTGACCCTTCACGACGACGAAGCGCTGGAGGATCGAGGATGCGGATACTGATCCTTCCGCCCCCTTCGCCTATAGCGACGAGCTTCCACATCGCTGATCTCGTTCTCCAGACGCGCCGTTCCTCAATAGGTTAGGCTCCCTCGGTCGGTCGTCAGTGTGTCTGCCGATGGGTGCGCCACCAACCAAGCTTTTCTCCGATGCCCCGCACCCGTTTTGCCCTTTCAAGAAAGAAACAGAACGGAAAAAAGTGATCGCAAGGCCTGGCGTCCGCTGTGCCGCCCCAGGCCGTCCTTGGCACACGAGGTGTTGGCAAGGGTGCCGTAAGCATTCGACGCCACCGCCATCGAGAAAAAGCGGCCGTCTGCGGGGAAAAACTTGAGCGGCGGCGGGTGATCGAGGACCAAATCGCGGGTACGGGAAGTTGGTGAGCAAGCCATTCTCTGGTATTCCCGACCCTCAGCCTCTGGATCTGAGGTCTCTGAAGACAACCCAGCCGTTGGCAATCAACACAGCCGTTGATTGGTGCTGAGGCGTCATGCCGTTTTGGAGATAGCAGGCGCCCGCTGCTGACTGAGGCACCCAAGGTTTCTCCGCAGGTCACCAGGTCGTTCTGCAGCGCCACTGGTGAACGGACAGCGGTCGCGGTCGGACCACGAAGCGTTGAGCGACCGTGGCCGTCGCAAACCTGGAGCTAAAGCAGAGGATGACTGAGCCGGTCAGTAAGATGAAGAACAGCTGATGGGGCTACCGTAGACTTTCCAGCGCCCAGAAGACGATCGGTCGCCTGACGCGTCTGGGTGAATTGTGTTTCGCCCTCCGACGAGGAGTGTTTTCGTTAGTAGCTGCCGCCGCCATCCACTGCACCCGACAACGAGCGCCATCAATTTTTTTCCAGCCCGTTTGTCGGACGGCATCTGGCAGAACAAACAGCCGCCAATTCCGTCAGCCTTTGCAGATAGTGTAAGGATCGAAAGGACGTGGCGCGCCTCACATTTCGATACTCATGCGCGCGGGGTCTGTTATTGCTTGCAGTCTAGCTGTTGGCGCTGGCATACTTTGCAGGCAGCAAAGTCCAATGGGTAGGTACGATGCCTGCCTTTTCTACACCGCGCATGGCGATGGCGCGACGGGGTTGCAAAACAGGTCAAAGCTATTAGTCGACAGTTTGGGTCAGTGGAACGTTGTGCCGATATTGGAGGAATATGACCCTGTGCGAGTGTGCGAGTGTGCGGTCGACGGGCCACGGCCGTGAGCTTTGGGATCGAGCTGTGGGATAGGGGCAAACGGTTGGCCGCCGTTCTGTGTCTTTGCCGGAACCCAGCAGCAGAATCGGAGGGGCGCGCGTGCAGGCGATCTGAGGACTTCTGGCGTGGCAGCGAATCAGGCGCCGCGGTCTTGCAGCCAACCTGGCACATTCAAGTTTGGCTGCTACCTCCGACCCTCGTGGTAGGATTTGCTCCCAAATTGAGCCGGGCGCGGACGCAAATAGGTGTTGGCACCTGTTGGTATGACACGACAAATTGGAGCATGGGGCCCGAGAGTTTCAGAGGGGCGCGACGGCGTTTCGGTGGAGCTTAGACGGAGGGTCGCCGGTGCTTTTGCGGAGCCGAGTTCTCGAAGTGGTGTGAGACGTTTGATATCGAGCAAACGACGGTAGCAAACCTCGAACGCACGCACGTCTGGCAGCAGTAGCAGCAGCAGTAGCAGCCGGCGAAACTGCAGAGTGCCCCCGAAGACGTGCCATCAAGCGGCCGGCCGATGCCATGTGATGCGCCTCGGAGACAGACCGCAAAGGGGGAAGACGGCCTCGCCGCTGTCGCTGTTGCTGGAAATGCGTGTGCTCCGTGACATGATAGGGCGCCAGTGACGTTGCGAGTCGCGCCGGCCGGGGGTCAAGCTCCAAAGAAAATTTTGTGTGTGGCTTGTCTTGGATGACATCCATGCGCTGCCAGAAAGAGCATGGTCTGGGGAAAGAGCACCCTAAGAAAGTTCCCCAGACCCCATGGCCAACCAGGAACCCTGCTGAAGCGATGTGATCGCAGCCACTCATGTCATCGGGTGCCAAGCCCCCGCCGATGGAGTCAAGCCAAGCGTTGAGGGGAAGGAGGGGCAGCTCGAACGTGATAATGCTTGAAGGCCGAGCTTTGCAATCAAGCTGCAAAGCATTTGCAAAGCAGAATTGAAGCAGGAGTTGCCTGGCTGTTGAAATTAAGGTAGCCGCACAAGATGGATGCGATGGGGCGGACGAAATTGCCACAGTACAACATCAGCTCGGGGTTGCCCACGGGGAACGGGGTACCTGCGGGGGGCGGAGGAGACAGCTGAATGGGGTATGGGGGAGGCAATGGGGAAGCAAAGCGGACCTGTTCAAGAAATAAGTCCCCAGAAAAGGACCGTTTTTAGCCGACTCCTCCTGGCACCTGCCACTCAGGCGTCTCCACCGGATCCTGCAATTGGGGCCGCTGGGAATCGTCTCATTGGCCCTTGGCACCGCCTCGAACGAGGAGATGGCAGCGACGTGGTGAATTGGACAATGTATTTGTTTGTAACAGCTGTACGTATCCCAGGACGCCTCGACGACATGTGCAGCCAGACGGGCGGTAGCAGCGAACTTTCCTATGCAGGGCTTCCCCGTGATTACTGACCACCTTCTGGGCCTGCCCGCCCAACTGGCAACAAACCGGGACCGTGGATCGGGATCAAATGATCGTCCCGTTTGCTGAGAGGTGGCAGCGCGGGAGGCGAACACGGCCTTTGTGAGTCTACCGAGGTCACAAACACCGAAACAATGGAAATGTTACGGAGTTTGGCGTTCAGGTGCCATAAAACGGTTGACGAATTTGTCTTGCACCTTTGCCGCGCCGCGCTGAGGGGTCGAAGGGTCTAGTGCATTAGCGGCGAGAACAATGAAAAGCAAGCACGTCAGGCGCAGGGGATGCAGAAAAAGCAAAAAAAAAGGATCGTGGCTGCCACATTGTAGAGGCACGTCACGGGGAGCCTCACGATTGGCAATCGGCTTGGTTCGGCAACAAGGGCGTCAGGGAGAAGCATTCATTTCGTTCTAGGCTGGCAGTTTGCCGAACTTGCCTCGGAAGCTCAAGCGAGCGTGGCAGGCCGCTCGCGCCGGCTAGCGCCCGTGGCGGGGAAGCCTAACATCAGACTTGAAGTCGCTAGGTGAAATGTTCGGCCAGATCAGAGGGCGATAAGCGGAGCCGGCGACCGGGGGCCCTTTCGCCGCAGACTGGCGACAGAACCTCACATTTGTAGACGCCGCGATATTGCGCGCTCCGCGCATCATGTCCTGCATGTTGGGGGTCGAGTCCTGCGCAGAGAGGTGCAAAGTTGTTCAATAAGGCCCTTCGAGACTTGGCCCCATCGGGTGCTATATGGGAGGCTGTATTGTACCGTAATTACAGATCCGTTCCGCGGCTTGGTGTGTAACCCCCCCATGAGCTCCCGTGGGCGAATCGAAACACCAACCTCAGCGGCCAACACAAAATGCAACACACCGGTCCGACTCGGCCAATTTATCTTGGGCTATGCTGCCTGATGACCCTGCCGGGCCTGCCCGAGTCCGCGGCTGTCGAGAGCACTTGTTGCTGCAGGCGATCTGAGGTGGGAGTGCGGCTGGCGGGTCGGTCGCGGGTAGGTAGGTGAGGTCGGGACCTGTGGTGGGTGGCGGGCGGACGGTGTTGGCGCGAGGTGGTGTCGCTGCATGGAGCACCATTTGGAGAGCCTCCACCGTTGGACCGGCGTCTGCTGCTCGACGTCGAGCGTTGCAGTCTCGCAGGGTGTCCCGCAGCAGCTCGGCGGTATTCTGCATGGACCAGACGTCCTAAGCAGCGCTCGAGATGGAGCCGGGGTTGCCCGGCCTCCAATGCTCCATCCTGTGGTCCATCGCTCCCAGAGGTTGGATGAGGCCGAGAGCATGGCGGGACCAGGTCGAGGCACCATTTTTGGGTCCCGCAGCGAAAATGCACGCGACCCCGGCGAGACAGCGGCGAAATACGTACCCCAAGAATCGCGCTTTTGCCAAGTCGGGGGTAATCGCCCTTTCCCCAGCTTTCCGCCGCCTCTGACTGGTCAGGCGGCGCTAACCCTTTGCAGGGGTCGAACAAGCTTCCAAAACCTGGAACACAGGGCAACGGCGTGTGGAGACTGCAGAGGAAGTACTTCGCTCCGTACGGACCGCACCCAGGGTACGGCCTGGTACGTGCCGTGGTACCTTCCATCCAAAGGGCGCCGACCCAGAGTTCATAAAGACCTGCGGTTCCCGGCTGCTGGCTTCATCTATTTTGGCCGTTGTGCTTCCACTTCCTCACCACCCCAAGGTTTTCGCCCTCATCCTACATTTGGCACGGTCGACAGCCCTACAACCGCAAGCATGTCTGACGCAGCGATCGAAAAGGAGACGAACGCTCCGTCGGCGGCCCACATCCACGGCCTCGCCACGACCCAGGATGTCGAGCGCATCGAGGCCCCTGTCACCTGGCAGGCCTACCTGATCTGCGCCTTCGCGTCCTTTGGCGGTATCTTCTTCGGTTATGACTCCGGTTACATCAACGGTGTTCTCGGCTCCCGCATCTTCATCGATGCCGTCGAGTTCGTCGGCGCCAAGGAAGTCAGCGAATCCCACACCTCTCTGATCGTCTCTATCCTGTCCTGCGGTACCTTCTTCGGCGCTGTGATCGCTGGCGATGTCGCCGACTTCATCGGCCGCAAATGGACTGTCATCATGGGCTGCTTCATCTACATGATCGGTGTTGCCATCCAGATGGTTACCGGCGCCGGTGATCCCCTCGGCGCCATCGTTGCTGGTCGTCTCATCGCCGGTGTCGGTGTCGGCTTCGAATCCGCCATTGTTATTCTCTATATGTCTGAAATCGTAAGTTACCATTCCATGCCAGCTCTCGGCCCACAATGCTAATTTCTTCGCACAGTGCCCCCGCAAGGTTCGTGGTGCTCTGGTCGCCGGCTATCAATTCTGCATCACCATCGGTATCATGCTTGCTGCTTGCATCGTTTACGGCACCAAGGACAGGAAGGACACCAGCTCTTACCGCATCCCGATCGCCATTCAGTTCATCTGGGCCATTATCCTTGGCGGCGGTCTCCTCTTCCTGCCCGACTCGCCTCGTTACTTCGTCAAGCGCGGCAATATTGCGGCTGCTACCGACGCTCTCGCCCGTCTCCGTGGCCAGGAAAAGGGTTCCGAGTACATCCAGGCCGAGCTCGCTGAGATTGTCGCCAACGAGGAGTACGAGCGTCAGCTGATTCCCTCCACCACCTGGTTTGGCAGCTGGGCCAACTGCTTCAAGGGCTCGCTGTGGAATGGAAACTCCAACCTCCGCAAGACCATTCTGGGCACGTCTCTGCAGATGATGCAGCAATGGTGAGTTTCCTTGTTGCCGTGCATGGCTGCTGGGCGTAAACTAATTCAATTGGCTAGGACCGGTGTCAACTTCATCTTCTACTACTCGACTCCCTTCCTCCAGTCGACCGGCGCCATCACCAACACCTTCCTCATCTCCATGATCTTCACCATTGTCAACGTGTTTTCGACGCCCATTTCCTTCTACACTGTTGAGAAGTGGGGCCGCCGCACCATTCTGCTCTACGGCGCTCTAGGCATGTTGATTTGCCAGTTCCTCGTCGCCATCATCGGTGTTACCGTCGGTTTCAACAAGACCCATACGGTCTCTTCCCCCGGCGTTGAAGACATCCAGATCGCCGATAACATCTCGGCCGTGAATGCGCAGATTGCCTTCATTGCGATCTTCATCTTTTTCTTCGCTTCGACATGGGGACCTGGTGCATGGATCGTCATTGGCGAGATCTTCCCGCTGCCGATCCGCTCGCGTGGCGTCGGCTTGTCGACCGCCTCGAACTGGCTCTGGAACACCATTATCGCTGTCATCACGCCTTACATGGTCGGCACCAACCGTGGCAACTTGAAGTCGTCGGTGTTCTTCGTTTGGGGCGGTCTTTGCACCTGCGCCTTGGTCTACACCTACTTCCTCGTTCCTGAGACCAAGGGCCTGTCGCTCGAGCAGGTTGACAAGATGATGGAGGAGACCACCCCGCGGACGTCGGCTGGCTGGAAGCCTACTACCACCTTTGCTTCGCAGCGTGCGGCTGAGAAGACTGCGACCGTCTAAAGTCCTTTTGCACGTGCCGCGCAGCGAGCTCCTCGACATCGGATAGGATAATAGGGGAAGTTGAGAAATTACAAAACAAAGGATACCCCCAACGGAGTACATAATTGAAGAGAGTTATGACGTTGATGAAGGCGATGAAAGGAGGCTGTTTGCGATTGCGTTCATTTGTAAGGGGTGGTTGGTTGGCATCAATTGGCATGTACCCTTGTATATAACCTAATCTGCATGATCCAAGAAATTAACCATGCCAATCTTTCATTCTGCATCGTTTGTCCTTGACTCTGCACAAATGCCACTGTGTTATGCCGAGTGGGATCTTTCAATCTCTCGATGCAAGTAGACCGATGGTACTTGGCGTGCAAAGGCGCCGCCTGTAGCATCACGAGACTCAGGGTCAGATGACCGAAGGGGTAGGTTACACTTCGGCCCGTACTCAAATTCAAAGTCCACCTCATGGACTTGATGATGCGGCTGTCAGGTGCAGAAGCACTGGCAATTCCTATGACACACTGCCGAGGTCATGGCCGGGCCAGAATACACCGCCATGGTGCGGCCACGTTGTGAAAAGAGAACTCGGAGCCTACAGCAAACAGAAACAAGGTTGGAAGTTAGGTTATGGTCTAGATTTTCTGGCCGGAACAGCGGGACTCTTTCATTCAACTTTGAAATACGGCTAGCTCAAATGTATCAACGAGAAAAGTCAGTGAACACGAGGCTTTACGTCATGCAAGAAGCATTCTGGAGTTGTTCAAATGCATGGAAGGCAAAAGGGGTGTTTCAGCAAGTAGCTCTTGTCAACTTCTTTCAGCCTAGAGATCAATGCCCTTGTCTTCCTCTTCCGCTTTCCCCCCATCATCGAGTGGCCTACTCTCCAGCGGGGAAATGAACCTTGACCCAACGCGCAGTTCCATCGGCCCCGAACTTGCGCTCAACCACCGTCTGAAGCTTGACCACCAGCTCTTCGTCTATCCAGTCGGCTTCGTTATCCAACTCCTCTTTCCACGCTGTCTTGTCGTTTTTCACTATCTCGGCTGCAGGCCAAACCAGCACCCACCTGCATAGCTCGCCGACGTGACGACAACCCACCACGGATCGTTGGCCAAGCTCGTGCCGGACTGGAAACCCTCATCGATCCATCCAATTTGCCACAGGCGGTAGACAGCCGTGTATATCAGCCCCACGGCACCAGCATTAACGCCCCTTAAAGCACTGCGCACCCACCGTCGACTACGGATAGCGCTCCACACACCCATGGTACCGTGCACCGTGATCAAGCCCGGGGCAAAAATGCCGGTGTAGCCCAGTACCACACCAGCCGCAGAGGGATAGCCGCTATTGATCGCCGTGAGAGCACCAAGATACTGTCAGCCTGTTAGTCTAGTTCATTCATCCAAAAAGGAAGGGATACACAGAGTGAGATACAACGGCCACGAGATGGCCGTCAGCCGATGCGAAGTGGGAATGGTGCGGGCGGCTTCGTTGGAGTTGTTGTCTTCATGCGCGACGCCCAGGGTTGGAGACGCTGGGTTTGCTCGCAGTGACATCGTTGTCTTGGTCGGGGGGCTCTTGTTGCTGGTCCTCGGCGAGCTCGAGTCCGGACCGGTGACGTCGGGCTCCTTGCGGCGTCCAGTGAGCTTGATGCGAAGGGTCCGTGGGATGGAGACGACTGCCCGGACAGGTCGATTGAGCCAGCAGAAGTCGTAGACCACGGGTATGATACCGCATGCCAGCATCAGGATGGGAAAGTACCAGAGGGCGTTGTACAAGAGACCGGCGGCGGCGGCGAGGAACACGAGAAGGCGGGTCAATTTGTCGGTGATGGCCTTTTGGGCCAACGAACGGCAGCGAGGGCGATGATGCCAACTGTGGCGGCGTTGAGGCCTGATAAAATGGCGTAGGCGGGACGAGGCAAAGATTCACCAATGTTAGAAACGCCAATAGCGAGTCCAAACATGCCTAGTGCACCGGGAAGACCTTCCGATCACACAGGAGATGACACAACCGGCCAGCTCGTCACAGAGTCCAACTGAATGCCGTTTCCACGGCGCGGGGAGCCATCGACTCTGTCCAGGCAAACGGCAAGGAGCTCGAAACGGACCAGGTTCGATACTGCATGCCGAACATTGACTGTGGCGGTGTGGCCGCCCAACGGCTTCAGCTCCTTGTCGGAGTCTGGGCTCCTACTTACTGCCCAGAGCGACCGCCCTCCCCACAAAGCGTGCAAGCCCTGTACTCCTCCTCTTCCCCCTGGAGCAACAACCTTGGAGTTCTCTGCTCGGCTGGATGCGACAAGCCGCAAACCCCTTTCCCAGAGGTTCATGGATGGTATGCAGCGGCCGGATCCTGGGGGTCCTCAACCGTGTTATTCAAGGCCCGCATCGGTTCAACTACCCGGATCTTGGTCATTCTTTTTGATGACTGGGAATTTGTTCGACAGAATTTCTGATAAGTCCTGCGCGAGTGACCCTACTGAGAGGGACTCAGTATCCTTCGATGTCGAGCCAACACCACACCATATTGCCTCTCAATGGCGGAAAGCGATCGCGGATGCGACCGTGGCTACGACCGTGGCTGTGAGGTTACTTGGGGTTAGGGGTATGTGGGGTGATTCAGGGCGGACAGCGCAATGAGACCAAGTCTACAGTGCAAAGAGAGATTCTCATGTAATTAAACCCTTAGTGTTCGAGGGAGAGTTGCACTTGATGTCCATTTCCCTTAGGCTACCTTACGATACAGAGTGACGAAGGCTACGGTAAGGAGTGAGATCCTCTTGAAATCGGCCATTGTTCTTGTCCACCGAGATACTCTCGAACGTAACAGTTGTGCCACCTTCAGGATAAACTCCGGTTGTCTTTCCTTGTATTTCGAGCTCGACGCCCCGCGGGAGTCTGTATTTCAGAACTTTCAAGTTTCCTGGTGTTGATCATATCTCAGTCAGCACACACGCCATCCAAAGTTTCCAACTGAAGCGATGTCTTACCTCTAATCACCAGTAGAAAATCGAGAATGGTGGGGAACCACACCGTCACCGCCATGATCTGTCCAAAGCCCCATTCGTTCTCTTCTAATGATGGTCCTGCCGCTCGTGCTGCCAGGGTCTTCTTGATGACAAAGGTTGCCAGCGCCAGGCACATCAATGTAAACACCATGACCATCCAGATGACGCCGCAAACGGTCACCATTGCTCGCCTCCACCTTCTTGGCTTGGTCGTAGTTGATGCTGAGGTTGGGTACTTCCGGGAAGTCCCGGACGCACGCCCAGGACCTCTGCAGTAGAGCCAGAGCAAAACCACCCTTTGAGTAACATAATAGGCGACTGACAACGCACTAAGGGCCACTCCCAGGCACTGCACTATTCTTTCAATCGTTTTGGACACATTTCTCAAATCCGTGTTCCCATCCATTTGCCCATAGCAACGCGCCACAAACCAACCGCCCCCCCGGAACTGCCACCACCATATCAGTGATATCAGTGCTCCGTTAAGCGCAGAAGCAACGGCGAGACCGTGTCGACGGACTTGTCGATGGTGACAGACAGAACGGTACGGTGGCCATGTCAAGGCGATGACGGCCCATGTGATGGTGGATGATAAGCGCGCGAAGTCGCCGATGTCCGTCGACATGGTTTCTCCGGTGGAAACGAAGCCTGCAATGGTGACGGCTAGGTTAAACAGGAGTGACGTGTCCCAAAATATCCCGAGACTGGTCTGAAGGGCGGCCCATATGGGGTTGGTGGTGCTGCCGACGCCGCGGAACTGCCGCTGCCCACGAAGAAGATACCGTGACCCCAGAGCGACGACGAATATCGTGGCAAGCGAGACTTCGATGATGTATGATATCAGAACCTGGCATCCGAATAGTTAGTAGGTAGGCAGAGCCCCCGCATTGGACTGGTAATGGTCGTTGTCTGCACCTACACCAATACCAGCCAGGTCAGGGTTTCCTTGCCATTCCATGCTTTGGCAGAACACAGGATCGCAAAATCCGGTGGTCAAGTCATAGTTCCAAAAGTGTTCCTGCCGCCCGCTCTTCGCGCCAAAGTCCAGACCGTCGATCCAGTCCACAATGGCCCCTCGAGATACATTTGCGAACGGATCGGGTGCAGCATAGCGCACGAAATCAATGAACTCGGCGTAAGGAAATGGAGAGGACTTTGAGGAGAGGTGTCGGAGGCCGGAGCGGCTGACGTAGAACTTCGCTGTCCGATAGCAGTCGCTGGTGAAGTTGAAGTCGAAAAGCGTCCAGTTTGCAAGACTGCCATACCCGGTGCCAGCCATTGCTAATTGATGCACGCAGCGTGGGGAGTTTCGTGACGAGTCGAGCTGTGCGGGTTTCTGGGAGGTCGCGGATGAAGTCATGGCCGGTGCGGCGGTGCCTGCTTCCGCGGCACAGCAGCTGCGCCTCAGGAGGATTCATGCGGCACCCGGGCCAACACCAATGTGGCCCTGAAACTGTATATTTCCTGGCCTAGTTGGACTTGGTTGGACGTGTAATCTATCCATGCGGCGTTCCGTGTAACGAGAGACGGTTGAACTCAGCTCAGCCACGCGTATATTTCGTTGACTGCAAATGACTTGAGTTGCAGCATTGGGGGCACTAGAACTACCTGCGCCCATCTTCAAAACACCGAAGTTGAATGGAAAATGTACCAGAACCGGAGGTTTTTACCTTATAAGGGGAGGAATACTTTAAAGAGGTTGTAGTAGTTTTAAGGAAGTTGTGCTAAGATCTTAGTTTTAGTTAACGTATTTTATAAGCGAGCCGGACACTTTCCGACGCGACGCGACCCCTCAGCTTCTTTTACCAACCATACTACCAATTAACAATGGATTCGCTGCTAACCAAATCCAGGATTATTCTAGCCCTTGAAGCTCTTAAAAAAACACCAAACCTTAGTCTTTGAGATGCAGCTTGGATCTACAATATACCATCTTCAACCCTCTCTAACCGACGCGCCAGCAAGTCTACACAACCCGATATTCCAGCTAATTCACGAAAACTTACAGATCTAGAGGAGCATATAATTGTTTAGTATATAACTAACTGAGCTAATTACGCGTGTATTTCCTCCTCGGCTTTGTTTTACAGAAGATATAGCTAACTAACTGCTACACGAACGCGACGCGCCCCTTATTAGTAAACTCTAGGCTTACAACTTCGTTAAACGCTAACCAGAGCTCTAGATGCGTTTTTTTGCGTAAACACAACCACTAAGAAGCTAAATGCAAAGATCTAAAGGTTATTCGGAAGTGGTTTGTACTTATGTATAACACTAAAGCTAAATTGTTACGACCTGCACCCGAGAAGGGCTAAGACATGATCGTAAGACAGGACGCCTTAGGGTTGGAGTTGAATGGGAGACTGAATGTTGAAGCAAGTCCTCACAGACGGGTGTTCGCAACAACGACAACGGTAAGCTCGAGCTGGCCACCATCACCTATGACGTCTCGACCAGGTGCATCGTCTTACTTACCGTACGTATCGATACCACCACTAAGACAACGGCGAAAAGCGCCAGCGGTAATGAAGGCACACACCCTTACGATTCCAGCCTCACCGGATAGCACGCACTGATCACCATCGCGGCGATCCTGCTCATCTTCGGAACCGCGAAGCTTTCCGCCCTCACCAGCAACGTCGGCCAGTGAATACGCATCCTCAAGTCCAAGGCAGGCACAGATACGACCACGTCCCCCATCGCGCCCAATCCCGCACCACCAGCCACAGTCAAGCCCATCGTGTCCTCGAGCCTCAGCCTCGTTAAGTACACGGTTGGGCAATAGGCTTTCGCGGAACGTATCGTAGGGCCGGCGCTAGCATATGGATCTATAACATCTGTTTGAGTTGTGAATACTGCTGCTTGATGAGACTTCGGGCACCCAATTCCTCACGTACTCGCCATCCTTGTCGTAACGGAAGGCCTGTGCGACAGGGTTAAAGATGCGCTCACCGCCGCGCGGGTCGTTCCCCACACCAGCCACACACAGCTAGTTAAACCAGTTCGAGGACGCATCGTAGTCAGCCGACAGCATTTCATACAACTCAGCCCCGTACCGCCAGTCTATTCCCAAGCGCTTAGTTAGGAAGCTCGCTATATTCAGTCGTGCTCTGTTAGACGTATATCCTGTACAGCAGAGCTCCCGCATTGATGCGTCAATAAGTCCCATACCCGTAGTCCCGCGCATAAATCGCTGTTAAATCCTTTCTCGATGCTGCTGTTGCTGCGTTGTGGGCTGGTTTGCAGTTTTCCCTTTGCCTGCACGAAAGCCGGATAGTTGATATAGCTTAGAGCCGAATTTCCTTATACATAGGCGCGCGTAGTCCCTTCACAAGAGTGCTGACCGGATGGCCTTGGTGCCATTGTTCTCACCGCCGCCGTAACCACCTGCTGCCTCATAATCTGAGTCGGTCCCCTTCACAGAATTGAGTAGTTCCTTATAAATTTGTCGGGCCGTCACACATCCTGGAGCCAGGTACGCAGAGAGCTTCGTGCTAGAGGCCAGACCAAAGAGGCGGTCATGTTCTTCCCGTATCTGGAGATGGCGCCAGACATGACCAGGAATCTGAGTCGCTCAATTGCGTTGTCCTCCCCGCCTTGGAACGGATAGGCGGACGCGATGTCCTTGGGAGCGGCGGAAGTGATGTCAGCCAGCGGCATAAGCAGTCTTTCCTCCAGCTCATCGCAAGAGGCTGCGATCTCAAACGGTTCTTGCTGCCTAGGAACCATATCCAAGTTGGGGAGAGGAGGTAAAGACCGTGGCCGAGGTAGGACGCCACGCGGTTTCTCGAAAAGAGGCTCGACGCTCTTTAAATACATGCCAAATACGTCCGGGAGATCCTGGATATCATCAAAGCGTAAGTCTCGGCTGCGATTAAGCGGTCAGTTTGATGTTTCCCCCGGACGCAAGTTTTACAACAAATACTCACTCACCAATAAAGTACTTCTCGTCAGGCCAAGCCTTAAACTCGATTCTGGGCTCCTTGCACACAGCAGAAATTGCCCTCTCATCATTTTTCTCCTCGATTGGTTCCTCAGAGGTCATCCGGACACCCCCAACCTTCTCCCGTGGCGTGTTTAGTGTTTGGAATTAGGCCGAGGGTGTGTCAGGGGATGGATATTGCGAGCCTTAAGACATATGGGTATTATGTACCATCCCAAAATCAGAGCTGGGATATTCTGTACTATCCCAGGACATGTACTGGTATATTATGGCCGGGGCCTAGGATTCGGGCTATTTTTGAATGCTTGATGCGGTCCCGAATTTGGGCCTTAACTTTCCAGCTTGCCAGAATTTAGGCTTCCAGAGTCAGCTGTCAATAAGTTAAGATGGGAGTGCCGCATCTAACAGCCAATAAATAAAAACGACGTAATCTGCTTGTGTCTTAGCGTGAGAGTGAGATTTTACCCACTTTCGTGAATGAGGAAGATGGGAATGGAGACCTAATGGCTGAGTTTTATGTGACTTTGGGGGGAAGGGAAGAGGAGTGAAAAGGAGTTGGGTTGGGGTGGGGAGGGGGAGGGGGGGTTTCCAGTTTTGGGCGACCTGTGTCCCAAAAACTGGGACCTCGCGAAAAGTTGCCATTCGAACCGCAGAGTACTGCCTACTCGTCTAAGCCATATTTGGCGATTTCTCTGATTATTTCCTGAGCAGCGCCTGAGCAACGCCTGAGTAGCGCCTGAGCAAGGTGGCTATGGGCTGTGCGGGTGACTGGGGTTGGCGAGAGCAACTTTAGGGTAAAACAACAGCTAACGCTTACAACGAGAGATCATCACCCCAAACCTCCTTGGCAATCGCCACCTCCAGGCGGACCTTGGCCCACTGCTGCTCCTCGCTCAGGTCGTTGCCCTCCATGGTCGAGCTGAACCCGCACTGGTGCGACAAGCACAGCTGGTCCAGCCCCCTGGGGCAGAACTTGGCCGCCTCGTTCAGTCTCCTGATCATGGCCTCCTTGTCGTCCAGCTCGGCCTTTTTGCTCGACATGACGCCGAGGACAACAGTCTTGTTCTCGGGCAGGTGTCTCAGCGGCGAGAAGTCGCCTGAGCGCTCGTCATCGTACTCGAGGAAGTACACATCGACATCCAGCTCCTTGAACAGGACCTCGGCAACGGGCTCGTACCCACCATCCGCAAAGCCCTGCGAGCGGTAGTTTCCGCGGCAGAGATGGATTCCGATGACCATATCCTTGGGGCGCTTGCTGATGGCGGCGTTGATGAGCGCGGCATACTGCTTGGTGAGCTTCTGGGGATCCTCGCCGTGGCGCGTGGCGGCTTCGTTGCGCATGCCCTCGTCGCAAAGGTAGGCGAGGTTGGTGTCGTCCAGCTGGACGAAACGGCACCCGGCGGTGTAGAGATCGGCGATCTCGGCCTGGTAGACCTTGACGAGGTCCTCGAAGAAGGGCTCCAGGGTAGGGTACGCCTCGGAACTGATGGATTCGCGGCCGCCGCGGAAGTGCACCATGGTCGGGCTGGGGATGCAGACCTTGGTGGTGACCTTGTGGGTGACGCCGGAGGCGACCTTGACGGCGGCGACCTTGCTCTCGATGTAGTTGTAGTCGTCGACCTGAATGGGCTTGGGGTGGTCCAGCTTGCTGACGACGACGACCTTGGGCGGGGTGAAGCCCTCGGTGTGGGCGTGCGTGGAGGCTATGCTGCCCTGGCGCTCGACGCCCTCGACGTGCTGCAGGAAGTCGATGTGGAAATAGGCGCGGCGGAACTCGCCGTCGGTGACGGACTGGATGCCATTCTCAATCTGCCTCTGGACGACGATCGCAATGTGCTCGTCCTCGACCTTGCGGAGATCCTCGAGCGTGATGTCCTTGGTGTCGACCTTCTCGCGCGCCTCAAGCACGGCCTTGGGGCGCAGGAAAGAGCCGACGTGGTCGGCGCGGTAGACGCCGGACGGGAGAGGCATGTTGGATGATGTTAATGGTCACGGTTGGGCTGCTGTGTGTCGTACAAAACTCGTGCAGGAGGGATGCCGGCAAATGGGAGCGCTCGGGATATATAGCAGGCGGGCGAAATAATACCGGGGCCCTCCCACGGCTCCACACCGAGATCCAGGCTCCGTTTTGTGTGAACTTGGGCCCAGCGAGCCATCCGAATTGTCTCCTCCAGGTGATGTGCGGCTTGTGCGGGGTAAAATGCGTGGTGACGACCGAGCCTGGCGAGGGGCGCCATGGCAGTTCCGGGGAAACATTCTCCCTGGCAATGGGGGCCGCTTCACGAATTGGGTGCCCACAACTGCCGAATCAAGGTGGAGCATACCTTGTTGATCCACAGCCGCAGCTAGGACGCGCCGCATCGCATCGCACTGAGTGAAGCTCCTCCGCTGTCGGTTTGTTGCGCCCCTCGCTTGTTATCCAGCGCGGAGGCGAGCCGTCTATTACGACAATTCGGTAGGCTCAACCGGCTGTCACAACATCTAGTACGGTATGAGATGAAACATTGTGCCCGGAAATACGGGTATCCTGGGGCCCTTTTAGCTATTAGGAGGATGGATAGTGTAGAATTGAGCAGAGGCCGTTGTGGAAATGCAAAAACTATGCTTCAAATTTGTTCCAACGCGGAGGTGCGATTGGACAGCTGACACGGATTGTTCGGCAACCAGCTGAGCCGTTCCGCACCTCCATGAGCTTGACCTCAGATGAGGGTGTCTTGATTTCATCCAAACATTCTTTTCCCTCTTCTTTTTCTCTTGATGCTTTCTTACCCCGCCGCTGTAATGGTTCGCCTCGGGGACTCAGTGTGGCTATCGCGGCCGATCTCGTGTGGGGCGTCTTTGTACCCGAAAGAGGAGTTCGGAGGGCGGGAAGTGGAGAGATCTGCGTGAAGTTCGCCAGGTCAGTGGAGAGGGGATGATTTGTCTGGTTTCACCATATATTTGACTGGAAAAAGAGCGTAAGATGCCGTCGTTCGAATCAAATCTGGCACTTATCAGGACTTTGAGGGTAGAGCGACTAAGCGAATATTATCATAATACTTTTTCAGCTCGAGAGAAAAGCAAAAGAAAGCAAAAGGCATTGTTAAGCCCGTTAGTGGAGAGACCAGCAGGCCTTGGTGGCTCCTTCCCTGAACAACGATCAAGTCCATTGATTTTCTTCCGAACGGCCCACTGCCTGATTTAGACCACTTGGATCGCTCTCCGGAAGCCAGAGTTTTCTCTCCCCTCCCTCACATTCGCGATGGGTAGTAGGTATGCCTGGCCCTGTTCGTCTTCGCTTTGCAGTTGCCGGACATACGCCTGAGCCACCTTGAGCCACATGGCCTTCTCGGCTTTGCTCGCTCCCTTCCCTTCCCACACCCAGATCTCTCCGCCGTCGTCTAGCAGAAATACGTCGTTGCTGTCCAGATTGGACGCCGAGACCGATTCCCCTTGGCCGACCAGCCCGAACGTCAACTGGCCCGACGCATCGCTGAGACGGAAAAGCCTCCGAGGGCGCACCGCCTCTCCCGACCTAGCCCCGAGCGACCGGATAGGCCTCGCAGCATGAAGCGCCTGCGCGATGTCCTCCTCGCCCCCGCCAAGCTCCTTCACAAAACGGTAGGAGCGCGACTCGGTCTGCGAGATGACCTCAACATCGACGTGTTTGGCGAGCGTCATGTCATGCACCACCTGCGCGGCCTTTGCCTTCTCCATCGGAGAGCACCCCTTGCCCTGCCACACCAAAATCTTGTCGCCCTTGTCAAGAATAAACACATCCTTCTCGTCGAGACTACGCCAAATTGGCTCCACCTCGTACACGACGACCGTATCCCGGCCACCTGTGCCAACGCTCTGCCTGAACACCCGCAGCAGCGTTGTGATCTCGGGCGCGACGGCCTCCTCCACATGTCGGAAGCCCGATGCAACACCACCTCGGCGCACTGTCAGACGCGGGAATAACGCGAGGAAGTCGTCGCTGGGACCAGCCTGCAGCTCGCGATGCTGGGTGGCGACGCCGTGGAGAAACTCGTCCAGCTCAACGGTCTTGTACGCTGCCGTGCCGGCCTCATCCTGCGAGGTGTGCGTACCAAGCCAGAAGAAGATGTCGTGGATAAGCTGGTTGCCGCCCTGTTGGGACTCGATCTCCTCTGTGTGGAGGACAATGTAGCTGTCGCCTTCGAAGAACCGGCCATAGCTTTCCTTGGGGACGGGCACGACGGTGAAGTTCTCGATGCGCCAGATGAACAAGCCCGGGGAGATGCCGACGTTGCCGTCGTTCCAGGCAGGCTCGGTGGCAGCTGAGTTGTATTTGACCTTGTGGTCGATGTCGGTGCCGATCAGTTCGACATTGCTGTCCTTGATGTCGTACTCCGTCAAGTGGACAAGGCCGTTGTTGGGCGCCATGGTGATGGTTTTTGGTGATTGATGGCTAGGTATGGATGTGGACGGACTACGATGGTTGAAACTTGAGTGCGGGGGTGAGTTTTGAGTGATATTGGTAAGTGAAGCTGAACCCCGAGGCCTCCGTCCCGACTTTGCCTCCTGTTTCAGGAGCGGCCCCTCCCATTTGTGGAGTGACGTTAATCGCGATCGGATCCCGCCATTGGTCCGCCATGACACCAAGCTCGACTGGCATCGGAACTTGGAAGAGCTGTTCTTGCATTGCGAATATTGACAGCTATCGTTTATTTTCTCTTTTTGTCTTCATCGACGGTCGTGGGGCGATTTGTACCGTTAATGGCGCCAATGTCCCTTCTCATGCAAGCCGCAGTTTTCTTCGGTTCGACACTTCACACGCAACACCACAGGGTTTGGATAGTATTCTGTTGCAGGAGTCACCCACGCTAGCTATGTGCTCTCAGTGCTCTCGGTGCTCTTCGTGCTCTCAAAAGATTGGAACTGCGCAAAACAAAGAAATCGGTCTAATACGCTGCTCAGATGGATCTCAACGCAGCAGGATGCAGCCATACCACCCGACACGGCCTATCCTTGCCAGACTGCCGGTCCAGGAGGTGTGTATGTCGTCGTCTGCCAGCTGAAAATCAGACCTGGCCCGCCCGACTTGTACGCCCCGGGGAATGCGACCATCGGTCCAGGCGTGCCGCTCCCTCCGCCCGTGATCTCAACCTGCGCGCACGCCAAGTAGAACTGTGCGCCGCCGGCGGACTGCGCCTGATGGAGCGCGATGCTCTCAACTCGCACGAGATACTTCCCGCTAGGGATACTCTTGGGGATTGTGAAAGAGACTACCTTTTGGTCTGTGGTGTGGCGTCAGTCTGGCACATTCACACGACACGGTACCAATGGGGATGGGGTTATCTCACTGTATGTCGGCCAGGTGAAGCCGCTCGTCTTGCCCCCCGGATTGACTCCGTTGATGGATGCCACCTTGAACCAGACATTGCCCGTCGCCTCCCAGGTATTGATGTTAGCCCCCTCGGGAGCCTTCGCCATGTAGAACTGCACCGGTCCGGGGTGCGTTACCCCCTGGTCGGGAACAAAGCCGAGGTCGGAACCGGCAGCAACGGTGGCAGTCCCCGTACCGGCCCTCATTTGGAAGCAACGTATATCGGCGCTGTTTACATCATTGACCCCATGGTCGTCTTGGTAGTTCTTTGTCTGGCGGATCGATGTCCATTCCTTCTGCTCGGCGACGCCATTGACCACGATCTTAGAGAATCGGTCTGGTATGTGTTAGCTGTAATCAGACCCACAAGTGTAAGGGGTTCTCACAGTGCGCGTCAGCAACCGCTGCAAGCAGCAGGAAAGAAATGGGGAGCTGCATTTTGTCAACTGAATCTCCTGAATCTGGGAGCCGGTCAGGGAGGAAATCAGACTCGGTCACCAAATCAAAAAGATACCGTGATAGGCGCCATTATATCATTCAACGTCCGCAAATACATGCCGGCAGTCAGTTTTTACGCCATGGTCATCAGGGCGGAGGAGAAAATACCGATTGGCTGATCGGTTTAGCCTGTTGCACAACACGCCGGGCATTGGTCGATCTCACGGCCGCGATAGTGGGAAGGAGTTTACGGAATCTGGGGTAATTTTCTTTGGCTGTCCACTTGCCTATGGGTTTTTCTTGATTGCGATGCATCGAACAGCTTTGCGGACGCTGGTATAATTGGGTCGGACGTACGGGGGTTGCGTGTTTGAATCACGCGCTGCTTTTCTGTGTTTTTAAGGGCTAGCTAACCCGGTTCTAGGCATTAGGTACACATTAAGGGCCTGTATTTGGACAGCTTTCAGAATTTCTATCAACAACAATCAGACTTCATGCCCCTTCAAACCAAACTTTCTACATTCATGCCGGCAGGGTTTGAGTCGACGGAGGGGTTTGAGGCGAATGAGGCGGCGGTCTCAGCCCCCGAAATCCCGAATCCATTTTATGAACAGGTTCCGGAGTCATAATCTCTACAACCGGCTGCTGCCTGGATACAAACCCCAGGTAGACTTGTCCGGGAGCTCTCCCGGACGGTGATCTTGCGAATGCAGCTCTTGCGCCCTGGCGAGTCGAGTGGGCTGCGGAGCCACCGCCCCCTGCCTGTTGAGTCTTTGGGCTCGATGTCTCCGTATAAAGACGAGAAGCAGCGCGACGAGAAACACGAGGGAGATGGCTATGCCGATCTCTATCCCCGTCTTCGCCGCCCCGCCGAGGCCGGGATCACCAGCGGGGGGTTCAGCGCCGCCTTCAAGGACGTCGCCCCCGTCTGTTTTGTTGCCCGGTTCACCGGAGACAATTCCAGTTGCGCTTCCAGCGTTGCTACCGTTGCTTGACACCCCCGAAGTACTCCCAACAGCGGTTGGCAAAGCCCCCGACGGCAATGAAGAAGCAATCGCTCCAAGCACCAACCCAGGGCGTCTAAAACCAGCGCATATCCGTCTCCTCCCACCGAATCTCAAACGCAGGCCGCCACGTATGGACCGACTCCGGCACAGGCATCGTATTACACGCAATAGTCGCGACTATTCCCGCCGTCCCACAGCACTTGAACCCACTAGGGACGCACAGCTTGCGCGTCACCGTCGCAGCCAGCGAGATGTCCTTTGACGTCGACGGGAAGCCGCAACCGACGGTCCACCCCGTGAAGCACAGGCCGGGCAAGAAGTACTTGCGGCTTTCGGCGGTCATGAAGACGGCGTAGCTGAAGAAAGGGATGCGGCATTTGAAGGGCTTGGAGAAGTCGTAGCCCCACATGTAGGACGTGCATGTGAGGGTTGAGACGGTGGTGAGGGCGCCGGCCCATGAGGGACCGGTGAACGTTGAGGTTGAGGGCATTCGTGCCAACGGGGCTGGATAGTCCGAAGTTGGCAGGCAAGGTGGGTAGGTAGGTAAGTGGGTAGGTTGAAGACTGTGGCAAAGACGATCCATCAGCGTCTAGTGTCACATATCTTACCCGGGGCGGCCAATCTGTTACACGGACAGGCACTTCCTGCGCCAGCCAGCCGGCAGAATACGAGGAGATTTGGCCCCCCAAAAAAGAAGCCCTGTCGACTTATAGGCGGCAGGGGACGAGAATGACACCTGTAGCTTTCCGAATTACCCCCCCTGAAAGCACTCGGGTATCTGCCTCAAACCAGGTTCCCACCCTACTAACACTTTGGGCTTGCGCAGGGATAAATACGAATATCTCTCTCAAAGCGATATCGCCCGCCCTTCAAGAACTTGCACGAGGGGCCGTCGGCAAAGTAATTCGGTCTTATGAGCCTCGTAGTCTTGGGAGGGCCCCGTCTCCTTGACTTGGGCATCAATATTGAGGGAGCCAGCCATAGTTGACACGTAAAGTAGAAGGTCACCCAAGCGTCACCCAGCCACAGAATCACAACAACGGTTAGAAGTAGGTGCATTGAATAGTAAGGTACAAGTGAACAAATATACAAAAACTCCAGTACTCATATCATACATCGTAAACATCACGTCGCCCCAAGCTTCATATCAATCCATGCCGACAATCCCCTCAGTTCCCAAACCCATCAAATCCACCACCATCACCGCCATAACTGTCCCCATCGTCCTCATTGCGCCCACCGCCATATCTCGCGTCACCTCCATAATCTCCACCGCCACCGTAATTGTCGCCGTTGCCATCAACGTACCCGCCACCAGAACCTCCGTCACTTTCGTAGCTGAGCGGATCATCAATGGGCGGCTCGTCGACGACCGGATATCCGGGGTCAATAGCCGGCGGAGAAAGGTCATCCTCCACATCCGGGCAAGACAGCATTACAAAGCACGTCCGTGAGCTCGCCGTGATACACTTGGCCTTATCCTGATCGAGAGTTGTCCCATCAGGACACTTTGGCGGCCTACCCACACACATATTCAGCGCCGGGTTGAAAGTGAGCTGATCGCTCTCACAAACAGGCGGCTTGGGCGTCACGCACTTGCCATCCTTGAGCGTCGTCCCCGGAAGACAGTGCGGCGGCTTCGGCGAAAAGCATTCATCCCCTCGCAACTCGAGGCCGGGGCCGCACTCGGGGCCTTTTTCGGATTCGCACTCGCCCGTCGCTTCGTTGAGCGTGGTCTGCGGAATAGGGCACTTGGGCTTCTCGTCGGATCTACAACCAACCCCCGGCACGAAGTAGGTATTGGGGTCTTTGCATTTTGGGGGCTCGGGCGTGACACAGTTGCCGTTTTCGTCGGGGGTGCCTTCGGGGCAAGGCCCTTTGTTGCTGATGCAGGCCTTCTTGCATTGAACCCAGGTCGAGTCGGGTGGACATTCAGGGGCTTTGTCTGAGATGCACTTGTTGTCGACAAGTTTAAAGCCCGAACCTTCGCAGACGGGGCTCTTGTCCGAGATGCACTTGTCGCCACCCACGGGGATCTTGAAGCCGGGTTCGCACTTGGCCGGCTTCGTGCTGACGCAGCTGCTCGACTCTGGGTCGAACTTGGTGTCGGCGCCGGGACAGGCTGGAAGAGATGGGGATACGCAGTCATCGCCATCGAGGTGGCCAGTGCCGGGAGCACACTCAGGCTTGTTGGGGTGGACACAGAGATGCACGGCCGGGTCATAATCGGAGTTTGGAGGGCACTTGGGCGGCTTATCGTAGACGCAGTGCTTGAGGTCAATCGAGTGCTTGGTTCCCTTCCGGCACTTCGAGCCCTCCCCGGAGATGCACTGAGAGCCGACCATGATTGACCCGGAGGGGCACTTGGGCAGCTCTATCATGTGGCAGAAACCTGTGTCCTTGTTGAACTTGGCGCCAGGTGTTGGGCATATGGGCTCGCTGACAACACACACCCCCTTGACTGGCACGCCAATGGTGCAAGTTGGGTCGGTGACGCAAAGACCCAAGCTGGCATCGAACTTGTCCTTCCCGCAGTCGGCATCTGTTGGTATGTGGATACATCTCTGGTTGTTTGGGTCTGGATCCATACCCACTGGGCAGTCGTCGGTCGTAGAAGGGACAATGCACTGTCCCTCGGCGGTCAGGGTCACACCGGCGACGTCAGGGCAGCAGACGGCGCGGACATCCGTATCCGCATACCCCTGCGAGGGAACGATGACCGATTTCTTGCCTGCAGCACAAGAGGGCGTTGATCGAGTGCAGCTTCCGGTGGCCTCGTCAAAGGTATAATCTGCGGGACAAGGCGGTTCCTTGGACACGCACTGTCCATTCCGAAACTCGCCAAGCTGGCAGATGGGAGATTTCTCTGTGCGGCAGACTGGCGACCGGTGGTCGGCGAACGACGTGAAGGTGGAGTCCGCGGGGCAAGGGGTCTTTGTGTAGATGCAACTTCCGTCCACCGCTTTAAAGTCTTCTGGGCAACTTGGCGGCGAGATAACGCGACACATTCCGTCGATCGGCTCGGCATCATCGGGGCATTTGGGAAGTTCCGTCGAGGCGCAGATTAGCTTGCCCGTGCTGCTCTTGTCGACTACCAACTTGCCGCTGCAAGCTGGCTTGGTGGTTGAGATGCACTTTCCGCGCCCGAGCACGAATCCGGGACCGCAGAAAGGCGGATAGGGGGAGATGCATTCGCGGCCCTTGACCTCAAGTGGTGAGTCGCACGCGGGATCGGTGGTGGACTCGCACATAAACGTCTCCGTGTTGAAGACAGCATTGAGGTCCACGCACTTGGGCGGCTTGGGGGAGACACAGAGGCCGTCCTCGAGAAGTAGGTCCTCAGGGCAGGGAGGGGTCGTGCTGATGCAGACGCTCTTGGTAGCAGTGTCGAGAGAGAAGCCCTTGGGGCAGATCTGGGACGCGAGGAAGACACAGGATTCGCCGTTGTAGACGGTTCCTGGGGGGCAACACACCATGTCGTGGTCGTCGAGGGGGTTGCGCACAGGCTTGATGTCGTTCATCCCGAGGCTTCTGATAGGAAAGTCGGTGCCGAATTCGATTGCGCTGCCGAACGAGCCATGATTGAGTGTGTACAGACCCTTAGGCGCGATGCTCCCGGGAGTGCCGAGCATGAGTTGGCCACCACCGCTCGATGAAATGATGTTGGCTGCCCCACTGGCTGCCCCCAAGAGGGTCGCAAGGCCGACGGACCGGAACATTGTCGACACCGGGGATCTTGTTAACGAGATAGAGGATACATGTCTGTAGACTCGGGGAGCGGGTCAGGTCCTCCTTATACCCAGTTGCTTGGTATCAGTTTGCTCGGGAAAAGAAGCTCCGGTGATGATGACGGCTAGCGTTCTAGGCCTCTCTCAGCTCCAGTCGATGAGCGCCTCGCAGCGGCGTGGGCAAATACTTCTGTACAAACGTACGCTATTGTTATTGCTGAGATGAGCGGCCCAAGCACACTTCAGCGTGGCTGTTGGTGGTGGCTAGCTGGTTCCCGTGCTATTGGCGCTCTAACCCTGTCAGTGATAGGAGAAGCCGCTCATTCATTCTCGTTCGCCAGAATAATCTGAGGCCCGGTGGCGAGCTGAGGTGACTCCCCTGCCCCCCAAGCTCGATAGCCTGCCTACCAGGGTCCATGAGGGTGAAAGGGGGTTTTCAGGACAAATACGTACCCTGATCATTACCTCGCGGAATTCCATGCCGGGAAATCCAACGCGTGGTGTAGACCCGTCATCTGGCGGTCTCGAGGGTCTCAAACAGAGAACCCTGATGAGGGAGGTAAATGCCGGTGAGTTAGGGGCGAGGTTGTTCGGTTGTGGTTTGAGGAGTATCGCATTGTTGATGGCCTGCTGAATCTTCATCAGTGACGGCGTTCGGGGTTGAAGTTTTTGTCTGGACTGCTGCGTGTGGCCTAGCGGGCTGTGGTCTAGGCCTCTCTCAGCTCAGCACTTGACGCCACATCGCTCCCCAAGGCCACTAGTGCATCGGGTGTGCATCCGATGATCATGGAATGCCGCCTCTTCCGGGGTTGGAAGCTGAATTGACAGGAACAATTGGTCGATTCTCTGGACAGGAGTGCTGTCGTGGCGAAGGGTGCAATCCCCAGGTCCGCTCTGGCGTCCACTTGCAAGGGCTGCGGGAGCTGCCCTCGGGCCGAGCACCAAAAGGTTTCTAGGTACATGTAAAAAGAAGGGCACGTCGCTCACAGCTGAGAGAGGGGTATAACCTGGCGGGTGATTCAAGTCTCCAGGTCCTGCTGGTATTCCTTTCGGAGTTTCCCAAACATCCAATCTCACCCCTTGCCACTTCCAAGTTTCAGATAAAACGTTGACCGCTTCCTCGCAGAGGGAAATGTTGTGATATTTTCACATGATGTTGCCATTCTGAGGCCAAATGTATTTGTCAAGTCTTCACATGGGGACTTCATCCTTGCGAACTTGCTGCCAGTCCTAGAGTTTCCATGTGCAAGTGTTTTAGAGTCGCATTCCTCGGCTGCTAGTTGGCCCAAGATTCAGGTGTTGTTCATTGCGACCCAATCCGAATGTGACCCTCCCCAGACAAATTGCGTGTCTGTGCAGATTAAGATAACGCGACCCCGGCCCTCCCCACAGAATGCATCTCTCGTGATGTGCTAGCACAATGCAAATCCGGGGTAAGCCTCATCAAGTTGCATTGGGACCATCCGCTCAGAAGCATGATGGTGAGATCTGGAGGGGTTGCGGATGCATGTGCGCCCGGCAGTCCAGGGAAGCGGGCACTAAGACTGCCGATCTCCAGGTTCTTCTGTGCTAGTGGAATGAAGGACTGGGAAGAAGAATTTACCGCAAATTCACGTTGCTAACTAACACTGATACACGTGCGTGCAGTAACATTGGCCACATGCAAATCGCAAAATGTCAGCCAGACTGAGCAGGTAAGGTCCACAGCAAAGAGTTACTTATGACTCAAGTGAGACTGGGAAAACATAAATAAGTATTAAGTTGGCTCCCTTCCGAAGTCTGGAATCATCCAGCAGCTCACATCAACACACTCATCCAATCTCAGTCCCAACTCCTCAACACCGCACCACCGCCACAACACATCACATATCATCCGCCTGAGCCATCCAAACTCGCCACAATGCAGTTCTCTACCCTCATTCTCGCAGCTATTGCCACCATGGCCTCAGCCGGCACCATCCGCCGCCAAACCGATGCGACCTGCCCCCAGATTGACGCCATCCCGTCCTGCGGCGTAAGTCCCTGTTCAAAACACAACCTCACCTTGTCCCACCTTCTAACCACGGCGGACAAAATAGAGTCAATGCATCTTCGATGCCTCCGCGACACTGTGCGAAGCCAATGACTACGCCTGCATGTGTGAGAACTTTGCGGCCATCCGCTCGGCCGCCGGTGCTTGCGTCATTGATGGGTGTGGTGCCGCGGGCACTCCTGCCGTTCTTGCCGCTGTGCAGGAGGTTTGCAACGCATGCGTGCTGCCTGTATAAGTTGGGGGCTTGATCCGATGGCTGCGTTGTTGTTTTTGGGGACTTGGACACAAGGGTTTTGGAATAGGTCGATAATATACTCAATTTCATAATATCAGTCACTGCAAAAAATTGCCTTCCTACTGTAAAGACCGGCCGTAGCTTTCGTTATCATACACCATCTCCCATCCTGTAAACACTTCATGAATACTGAAAAGGCCTCCCTGCATATTAAGAAGGCCTGTGATGCGATAATCCCAGGCCTTACTGCTCCAGGACAGGATCGTGTGAGGATTCCAAGAACGCATTTTCGCACTGACATAAGAGGCCCTTTCTTTTGGCCCGAGCCTTTCAGCTGTACTTAGATCGGATGCAATCTTAGGAAGGCACACAGAACGCACCTGTCTCCCAGTACTAGTACGAAGTATCTTTGGCACTGGTCGAGGTGGGGAACCTCACCCAGGCTCTGAGCAGGTCATTTCTTCTCTTGGCGGTTATTGAAATCCTTCGTCTCTCAGCACTGTTTCTCAATGTCTCATTTAACTTTCTCTGTTACTATGAGAAAGGTGGACACTCGTGTCTCAACTGCCACGAAGTCCCCACTGCCGGCGACTGCCCGACACAGTCCTCTCGCATACGCGGGTCGAAGGACGGAAACCCGTTTACGACTCGCTAGTAATAGGTAGGTATGAATCATCATGGCAGCATACAAGCACTAATGCGATCTGAGACTCTTTGTCGATGCCCAAGTGACATCTATTCATCAGCGACGCGGTCGACGGTACTTCAAGCTGGCAATGATTTTACTTTGAATTCCGATTCAGGCTCCACCTGCCATTATGAGTAACTACACAAGAAACTATCAACCTATATCACCCTCCTTTCGACCTTAGCACCGCTCATCGCATCCAAAATCTCCTTATCCCGATACCCCCACACATTCCTCGCATCAGGGACGCTCTGGCCCCGCGCCTCGGACTTGAACTCCGAATCAAACATCGGGAACGACGAAATCTCCGGCAGCGAGCGCCGCACCGAGAACGCCCATACCAACACCAGCCAGCCAAAGATGATAGCGATGCCAAGACACGCAACGAAGGTGGCCACCAGGGCTGGGTGGAACTTGATCTTGGTGTACGGCTGGACCAGGGACGCGGTCGTGTAGTGCGCTGGGGGCAGATTTGGAGAGATGACGCGCTCCGTGATTTCCGAGTTGCCAACGTTGTTAGCGTTGAAGAGCCAGAGGGGGAATGTCAGGATGCTCCGGAAGCCTCGCTGCATGATTGCGCGGGTGTACTCGTGCTGCAGCTGGTTCTTGGACGACCAGAAGGTCTCGATGATGGCGGAGGGGGCGGGAATGTCGGCCTTGGAGTAGTCGAGGAGCCAATCCAGAACGGTGTTGTAGGCTTCGAGGTCGGAAGAGGTGAAAGAGATAGGCAATGGCTCCGTGAGGTTAGACGCTGAGATGATGGTGTAGTTCGACTTGGCGCCCACAATGGTACCGAAGCGCCGGTAGAAGAAAAAGCTGGTGGTTATGTTTGGTGCTGGGTCGGTGGTCTTGCACTGCCCGTTGACGATGCCTCCTGAGCAGATGAACATCCCTGCGTCGAGCTTTGTTGGTGCTGACTGCGAGAGGCAGAACTTCACGCCGATCCTTGTCGTGTTCGATCCGAAGAGGCGGCACGATGCATCATCGAAGCTTTTTTCTGTTGGGAGGGGTGAGAACTCGACGTGAACTGCTGGGACGTTCTCAACCAGAATCTGAGGATGGTCCGGGAAGCCAGTTGGGATCCAGGGGGTTGTCATCATCACACCACCCGACATCAGGTACGCAGCACAGTCATCGGCCCCATCCTCCTTGGCGGCCTGGCACTGGACGGGCTCCGCAGTGGTAGTGTAAAAGGGGTTCGTGATCAGGTCATTTACCAGTCCGTAATAAGAATACGGCAGAGTGTTGAACTGGTAACCGGGCGCAAGATCACGAAGGTCCTCGAAAAAGGGGGCGACTAAGGAGGCATTGAATGGGCCCACTCCGGCCGTTACGGCATACGAGTGCGTTGTGTCGAAGACCACAATCAGTGATGTTCGAACTAGACGGTCAAGGTTAGTCCGAGATCAGAGGATGGCCATGGCCAGGAGAGAAGAGCGGATCAGTGGCTTACAGAACAGGAGCACACCACCCAAACCGACCAAAAGCATCAGCGTGAGCCTGAGAAGCCCCCAGAACCGCGGGCTCCATCCCGACGCCTGATGGAAAACCAGCGAGAGTGTGCCGGCAATTGATGTTGTGGGTGAGAGAGCGAGCTGTCTGACGTAGGGCGCGCCACCGCGCGAGCTGCGGAGAAATCCCCATTGGAGGTATGAGAAGCTTTGCGACACCGTCACCGTCGCCATCGCGGCGAGGACGCCCTGCATGGCTCTCACTATCGTGATGGTTGTGCTGACATCAAGAGTGAGGTAGCTGGGCAGTTCGCCCTTCTCGCCCGAGACGTGCTCAGCTTGCTCCGTCAACAGGACGACCACGACGATACCCACCAACAGCGCGGTTGCGAGACAGCATCCGACCAGCTGTTGACCCAAAGCCGCCATCCCGCGTCCCGATTTATGCTCGCTTCGTACATGGCTTGGGCCCATGGCCATCTCGTGGGGCGGCCGCAGCATCTTGTCGTCGTCGTGATGGTTGGAATAGCGGGCACTGGGCAACATGTCGAACGTTTCGATGGCGGACGCCTCCCGTCAAAGTACTCGTAGCATCCATACTTTCGGGGGGCTTCCTAACTACAAGTAGCCTCCAGCGCGAAGGAGGCGACGCCTAGTGCAAGTCGGCAGTCATGTTCCATGCCTCTGGCCAAGCTAATCTCCTCTGTCTGGCGCGTGCAGGGCCAAGCCACCATGCATCCAATGGGGACAGGGGCATCAAAATAGAGATTTGAGACACTAACTGCTCCCGGCGGCGATTTCGGCTTGGCCTGTTAAGCGGCAACAAGCGCCTCCAGCCGCACAACACCAAGAAACCGACCATTGACTTGGCAGAGGATCAGCTGAAGCCCAGGCCCAGACAGACCCCCAATGCTCCTTGAGCTTGTTTCTCGGCTAACTTGCACCCGCTGAAAACTGCCGGCAGGGTGTTAAGAGAAAGTTTTATTTTTGTCCATCCTTTCTCATGCCGGATCGGATGCTCCTGCAATTCGGCAGATCTTGATCCAATATTTTCACAAACGTGTAACGTCATGTCACAGCGGCGGCGCCGCCACTGCATAGCGGCTTTCAGGGGTCAACAAGCGCACGATGGACTCTTGGCAGAGCAGGACACACGCCCAAGAGCGTTCCCGCAAATATCCGCCAGCCAACAAGGTCCCCTCTTGATCTTTTCAGTAAAACATCACACGTTCGCTTCCCGAACAGACTCGCTCTCCCTCAGAAGCCACACACTCGTTCAACAGGGAAAATGCGGTCCCCCAGCTCGCTCGCGAGCATCAGTGCTCTGGCCCTCGCCCTAGCCGAGACGGGAAGCACGACTCCCGCCGGGGACATTTTCACAGACAAGCTGGCGCTGCGAGCCGACGCCGTATGCCCAGCCAACGCCTGCACGGCCGATGTGAACGCAAAGAAGTACACCTGGGCACCCATCGACGCCTCCAAAACAAACACCTTCACGGCCTACACCGTCGTCACCGTCATCAACACCGTCCTCTCCACAACAAAGACCAGCACCGTCTGGGCCAAGGTCCCCGCAGGATTCACCGCCCCTGTAACGGACTCGTCCGGACGACGAATCCAGAAAGTCTCCTACTTCGAGGTCGACGAATGGAAGACAACCTCCGTGTAAGCCCCCCTCCCTTCCCCCACCCACCAAACCATCCAACCGGCCAACTCACTAACACACCCCACAGCACCTTCCCCTCCCTCTACTACGACTGGAACGACGCCTACGCCGTAACTGGTACCTTCGCCGTAGTCAACAAAACCTCCACTGACTGCATCACCCTCGCCGAACCAACCTCCATTCCCATCCTCGGCAACCCCCAGCCCGGCGGCACCCAGCCAGACCTCAAGCTCGCCAACGACGTCCTCGGCTGGGGCTATACCCTCGCCCTGTCCGGCTACGCCGACATGAACACCCTCGTCGACGCCCTGCCCAACCCGACGGCCGTACCGCACTCGGTCGTCAAGTCGTGCTCCAACGCGCACTCGAGCATTGCCGCAACGGCGAACCCCAAGTTTGATGAAGGGTGGTTGGCGCTGGGCGCGGAGCAGACTGTTTTTGAGGGCGAGCAGGATGCGCCGAGGGAGACGAAGACGGGCGGGATTGTGACGGTGCCGCCGCCGGTGGCGACGCCTGTGACGGGCGGTGGTGGTGGTGGCGGTTCGGATGGAGGATCGGGTGGTAGTGGTGGTAGCTCCGGTGATGGTTCCAGTGGAGGTTCCAGTGGAGGTTCGGGTGGCAGTTCCGGTGGTAGTTCCGGTGGAGGTTCGGGTGGCAGCTCTGGTGGTGGTGGTAGCTCTGGTGGTTCCGGCGGTAGCTCCGGGGGCTCCGGTGGCAGTGGTGGTTCCGGCGGTCAGGGTACAAGTGCAGGATCAACCGGCAAGCCTACCGGAACACTAGCCGGTTCAGAGTCTTTCAAGACGTTGGTGCCAGTGTCTGCCCTGCTCCTCTGCGGTATAGTGGCTGCCATCATGGCATAAGGGATCATGGCTGAAGGTGCCCGGGGGAAAATCTGGTATTCAAAAAGAGGGGATGGCTGCATATAATAGGTACTAGGTGCGTGTTGGCAGGTACATGTATAGACTTTAATACATCTGCATCATGGGTTCGAGCCCAATTTGCTTCAGCATATCAGCTGTTCAGTCGGCGACATTGTGGAGACCGCGGGTGGCACCGATGCTAGGGTTGGTTGAGTAAGCCCTTCGATGATGGCCACGTCTTTTGAGGAGAATTACTTACCTTACCATTGAGTTCACATGTGATAGGTATGTACAGTATGTCGTTGATGCGGCTCAGCAGTGTGCTTACCTCCATAAGTGCACTCCAGGATCGCCCGATTGGCGAGCGGCAAGGGGCTGATGTTTCTCCGAAAACGTACATATCCCGCGATGTACATGGGTAACCTGGGTGGAAGGTCGTCAGCCTCAACGCCGAGGAGCAGGGCGTCGACGCCATCGATAATAAGAGAGCGGAAATATCCTACGCCACTACCGGTAGATTATCTGGCACTCGTTATCGCAGAGCCTCGCCAGCCAGTTCTCAAGGAGATGTATATTTATTAAACGCCGGCAACAGCCCCTTTCCTTCATCTGAGGTCGCTGTCAGAACATTGAACCCATCCCAGCACTCCTATCTCTTCTTCTTAACGTGTCCTCGCCACTCTCCACATTTCTCCCAGCCGTCCCGGCCGGTTTCCGCCTCCTCTATGGTATTAGTTCCGAGTCATCGACAGGAATCGCATCACGAAGGAATGCAGCTCCTTTGAGACAGCCTGCGCGTTTAGAGTCTCACACCAGTGCCCTGACGTGCCGCGAATTAAGCATTCGAGGGCTGCGCAAAAAGTATTTTGGGACGTTGTGTCATTGTGTACCTGTTTAGTCACCCCCCACAAAATTTTCTGACCAAGTCCGGATTAGTCGCAGAGCCTGAGCCGAGGGTGAGGCGCAGCGAGCACCTCCCTGAGCCGAGGTGAGTTCGGGGGAGCGATCTTCGGCCCGGCTATAGCTAACATAATCTAAAATAGGATGTGAGTTGCGGACCCAATTTTAGGACACCAGTCCAAAGGAGCTAAGCACAGAATACGTCAAGGGGCGGCCGAAGGATTCCAACATATACGATTCCTCCCAAATGGCGCTTGGAGCCGTACAGGAGGGTGGGCAGAACGCAGGTGCGCACCGCTTGGACCGCCTTGTCGGGCGGGATCCCGGAGTAGCACCTGCAGACCCGGGCGAGGAAGGTAGCCAGCCGCGCGGCACGCTTGGTGACGTGCCGGGTGTGGGCTTTGAAGTCGAGCCTCTGGTCGAAGATCAGCCCAAGCGAGTATGCCTCGAGCGCCGCCTTCGGGACACCCGGCGGCGAGGTCCAGAGTCGCTCACCGCGCTTGCCTCTAGAACGTACCACGACCAACTCGGAGTCTTGTACGCGGAAGGAGAGGCCGGACTCGGCGCCCCATCGCGATATGGCCGAGTAGGCCGTAGCCAGTTGGGCCTACAGCCCAGCGGCTGAGGGGGAGTACAGGACTATCCCGACATCGTTAATGTAGTTGCAAACCCCTGGGTGGAGACCGTAGACGGGGCTCATGTAGAGGGAGAACAGGAGAGGGGAGAGAGGGGAGAGGCGGGAGCCTTGCGGCACCTCTCTAGCCAGGCCGATCCTGCAGCCATAGGCTGCAAGATGCACCTTCCGAGCCTCTCAGAGGCTGGGAGGTGCAGGCCCATCAGAGGGCTCTGAGGAATCAGATCAGGAGCACAGCTCACAGCTCACAGGGACACGTCTGTGATGTGAATGGGCTCAAAGCAATTGGTTGGTATGATGGTAATAACATGTCTGGCCTTCTACTTGCTATGGGAGAGGTTCCGAGCCTAAATACAGGAGGACCCTGTCACGGGGTTGCTCGCAATATTTAAATACCCGATTCGGCTCGTGTGAAGCCATGTCTCTTTTTGCCGTCGAATCCAATAACCGAGTCTGAGCCAGATACTCGGATCGTCGCGGTTGGCAAACAGGCCTACTGCATGGGCCGTCCCTTTTCCATATGACTGCCCAAAAGTGATTTGAGCTGCTCGCCGCAGATTGGTGGTGTTTCTTGGCCTGTGTGGGATTTGTTGCCGATGTGACATGAAAGTTTCCCATACGAGCTGCAAGGCAGGCAAGTTGAATTCTGGGCTCCCAATATCGGATTCTGCTCCCAGTTGTTCAGTTTCGGCGTCGCTTGTGTCGGCCGTGTTGAATGAATAATCAGACTGTTCGGCGCTCGCATCTCGCCATCGCGGCCTGTCCGGGACCTCTTCCAGCCTTCTCTCGTCGTCCGACTCAGAGTCGTTTTCGTCCCACCGCTCATCCAAGACCCCGTCCCCAAGTTCCTCCGACAGGGCTACCTCAACGGCTAGGTGGTCTGACCTAGCGGATGCCTGAGAGGAGACAATTTCGAGTCGACGGGCAAACAGAGCGTGTAAGGCTTTGCACCGAACGCAGTGCGATACAGAGCCTGAGTTTTGGAATCGGCGGCAGGGACACTGTCGAATGAGTTGTAGGGCCTGGTAGAAGAGCACGTCGTCGTACACATCGTCTTCATGGCCAAAAGTGTCCCAGTATAATTGGTCCATGTTGTATTGATGCAGAAGGTACCTATGTAGCCAGGTATGTGGTGGTAAATTGGAGTTGGTCGACCTTTGGGGTTTAGGTACGAGGAAATTTGATTGGGCAAGTGCAGAAGTTAGAATTGGCAGGATAAATACCTAGGCAGGCCTATAAGTCACTCCAGCCCTTTTCGGTGCATCAGATATGGCGTTTACTAAAGTAGAGGCGTGTCAAAGTTCGCTGCCAGGCGTGGCGCTTTTTCCACATGCCTCCGCCAATGGAAATTTGAACGGGTGTGGCTCGTCCGCTCACAATGACGTACAGTGGGGTTCCAAAATTATCCGAGCACCCCGCATTTCCCAGGCGCCGCACCGCGCCGGCCGCGGCCACGCACCGAAGCCGCAGATTGCACCGAAGCCGTGGATCGGGCTGTAGTGAACCTTTTGGATCGACATTCTGCAAAGGCAATAAATCTTGCCGCAATTGCAACCGATTTGCAACAGTGTGGTCGAGGCGAGCCGCCATGGCGATGATGCTGCGACGGTGGTAGAAGTTCCAAGATTTGGCTGGATGCGAGATGACCTGGAAATTTCAAGTTTTGTATACAAATTATAGTCTGCAGGTGTCACAGGCGGGCTCAGGGTGGAGAGGGGGGGTCGCGCGAGAGATATGGGCGGTCCGCGGAGAAAACCTCTAATTTCGGACCCTGAGCAACTTCATTCAATTGCATGACTCTATGGAAGGTATGTACAGGCGATTGGTTTGTTGACATGTTCTTCCAAAATCCCTCACTGTATATAACCACATGACCCAAGATGTGCGGAGCTGTGGCTGACATGATTTCCGCTACCTTCCACACGTACATGCTGTGACGCAGGTTCCAAGAAACCTATTCCCTTTGAGAATGAAAAGGGAGTCAATGACCCACATTGAACTGGAGAACAGAGCAAGTTGTCACGTTGATAAGTTGTCTCCCAGGACCCGTAGAGCGGAAGATGGGCCGATTGTTCCAGAATGAGAGAGGCCGTATGCAGAAGACCCATAGAGCGGAAGATGGGCCAATGTTCCCGAGGGAGAGAGAGAGAGAGAGAGAGAGAGATGTGTATGGGAATCATCAGCCGGGGACCATAGAGCGGAAGATGGGCCGGTTACATCTTCCTTCTCAACATGTAGAAGGGCTGCCAGAGGAGCAAGTGTTAGAAGTGTGACTGAGACATGAGGATTGTGGCGGATTGCGGCTGGACTCACCAGGCTGCGTCCACATGCCGCTCTCAAGCCCTGGTCGGGAACGGCAAGGGGTGCGAAATGATGCTGCGGCATGATGATCGGTGTTGGACGCCAGATAGTGCAGCGAGTTAATCAGTGGTTGTGTCATGGATGGACATGATGCTCGAATAAGGTTGAGCTGCACCGACCAGACGATGGCCGATAGAGCGGAAGATGGGCCCCCGGCTGGACCGCAGTGCCGGTACCGGGGTTGTCGAGAGTCTCGCCGGGCTCAGAGCCTCCCTTGCGTCAGCTCAAAAACTAACGAAGGTGTCGCCGGCAGAAAGCGGTTCAACAGGCGAAAAGTGGGTTTAGTGAGCAGCTGAGCTGCCTGGACGGCGATTGCGGTCAAGCTGTAGAAAAAAAGGCTTGGTTAGTCTGAGCTAGCAAAAGCCGAGCTGCCAATGGGTCGAGGGATTCAAATCGGGTTGACACCGCTAGGTGTTGCAAGGGCTAGATGCTGCATGGAAAGGGGCACTTAATTACACTGTCTTCAGGACGAACCCTACTGACAGCTTGAACCGGCCGCCCCGAACCCAACCTTTCGCGCTGTCGAGTACGCAATCCGCAAAGGCTTCGGCCCCTGCCCGGACGAGGGGGAGGAGAGCGGATGAAAAGAATGATTTCATAATCAAAATTTCCCAAAAAGCGGTTTTGATTAACAGGGCATCTCGCAATATCAAGCAAGAGCTGTCTTCGTACTTTCTCAACCTGCTTGTGGAGAAGGACGGGTTACATCATGACCCTCATTCAGAGGGAAGGAGGTGCCCAGCATGGTCTGACAACGGATGGAGGCCTAGTGTCGAACTGGAAGTCGCTCGGTCTGTGGATATCAGTCACAACCGAGACTCAAAAGACAAGGCCGACACCATGCTCTAATTCTCAATGTTCCCTTCCTTGTCATTCACGGTATCGAGTGCCGGGCTGTTGGAGGCCATCTGTACGCCTGGTTAGCCCGGGAAAAAATTCGCAATCGCTATACTGACCTTTTCGACAACGGAACCGTCAATTTTGGCGTTGGAGAGCGATGGCGGCGTTGTGGTTTGGTGGAAGAATCAATTGCGCTGAATGACGGGCGTTGGGATTGTTGTGGACAATGAGATGGATTTACAGAGGGTTAGGGTTTTATATGGTGGATGTGGTCCCACATAGTGCAAGTGAGACGGATGGCATAGTGCAAAAGACATTCTCTTAAGAAATCCTACCGCTGCAAGAATTGATAAGCTCAATTGAGTCGCCTAGTTCATCAATTATTTTGTAGCTGATAGCAAGTTGAGGAAGATCGAATAATTGTCAGAAACACTGCACACTAGATTCAGTGAAATTGAGAGGGTTGCAACTGCGTGATTCTATTGCTCTTCTGTAGCTCTCTGATCTCGCTAGAGAGCCTTTCCAAGTTAGCTTATACGTTTAATATATTGAAGACGGTTTCAGCGAAGGGTAACTTACTCCTCGACAGTAGGTAGAGTCTTGCCAACGCCGACCGGGAGCGCTAGAATACCGTAAAGAGAGATCTTATTGTTCTGCGCCGCAATCTTGGAAATATCTAGCAGGCGGTTTCCCAGCTCCAGATCCGATCAGATTCATAACTAAGTCCTACTAAAGCGATCCTATGCCCCCTGTTTAGGCAGCTGTTTCCTGTGGTACTTGTCCCATTACTGAGCGAAATAGTAACGTTAGGGCAACTGACGGTCAATCTGCTACGCTGTCCCTAGGCCTCTTCATTTGCTTACCGTTATACTACCACCGTACACCGCTATCTACTGCTCTCTCCGATACTCCCTTTCTACAACACAGTTAGCCTGTATTAGTAAACGTCATATCTGCAGTAGGTTGTTTATTGGAGAACTAAAATTTAGCTCAGGTACATTAGAGTTACGCTTTAAGAACTAACGGTAGTTTAAGTAGGGCTGTTAATGGTGATTGCTTATATGGGCAAAGGAAAACGGTAGTACTTGGCGGTGGACTGGTGACCCAAAACTGGGTCCGCAACTCACATACGCCCTAATTTAGATCATGGTAACTATAACCGGGCCAAAGATCGCTTCGCTGAACTCACCTCGGCTCAGGGAGGTGCTCGCTGCGCTTCACCCTCGGCTCAGGCAATGCGATTAATCCGGACTTGGTCAGAAAATGTTGTGGGGGATGACTAAAGAGGTAATCAGGTGATGTATGGAAAAGTAAGGTAAGGTAGGTTGAGTTCAGCTCAAAACTGAACACCGAAGTTGGAGCTTACCAAATATGTCTTAATTATGTGTCAAGTTTTCAATTTGAAAACTTATCTTGTTGCTTGTTTCTTTCACCTCGCCCTGTAACCCTTCGTTTTTTGGTGTGAAGTAAGATACAAACAAAAATGGTGGCAAGACCAAAGACATGCGAACGCTAAATCATTAGCCCCTCGAAAGTCCGAGGCATGAGGTTACATCATGCACCCTCAGCCACTCACAACCAAGGATGTCAGCAGGAATGGCGCAAGGGGAACAACACCTCAAGGCAGCAATCAAGCCCCCGTTCTCTCATAAACACCCTCCTACGCCACCCCTCTCACAGTCACATCAACCTTCCACCACAACACCACAACACCACAGCACCCACCCATCTACTAACCCAAAATGACCTCCCCCTCCCCTCCTCTATTAGCGCCG
>Ga0247780_1000310_pt1 | contig 48576 bp, 63 predicted proteins | sample UWRJL079202R5_FD_179927 | JGI IMG/M metagenome (GOLD analysis project Ga0247780, IMG submission 179927) | Plant litter microbial communities from Arlington Agricultural Research Station in Wisconsin, United States - UWRJ-L079-202R-5 | ecosystem: Environmental > Terrestrial > Plant litter >...
ATCTCGAGCCGCAGGGCCTCCATCTCCTGTGCCGCTAGGGATTCATGTAAGTGCTTGAGCTGTCGCTGGTGCGCTCTCATTTCCTCGACCCAGTCGATCACATACTAGGAGCAGGGCTTCCGTGCTGTCGCGGTCATTGTTTCGTCCTGGTCTCACGGATTTAGTCACTGTCCGAGGTGGATATCGAAGCGTCTCTCCTGACCCTAGCCGTGGTGCCTTTGCCACCGCCGTCCCGCTCCGATGCTCGCGTTTTCGACGGTTATTTCTAACGAGGGGTTGTTGGATTCTGGATCTGTGGGCCTGGTTTTGGGGGACGGGGGCCATCATGGTTAGATAGCTTCTAGGTGGCGGTCGGGAGGAACAGGGCGTGCGTGCGCTGTGTTTGCGATGTCGCCAAAGCTCAACGGGTGTCAAACGAGCATGGTTATCTTGAACGATGCGGAGCAATGGGCGATACAAGAGGAGGGAGCGAGGTACAAATTTCAAAGTTGCAAACTATCTTTTGACTTCTGCAACTCAACCGGCAACCTCGGCGCCTCTAAAATCAAACACCCCCGTCCAGCCCGCAAGCATGTTGCAAAGCTATCCACTAGCACGAACCATCAATGCTCGCCGTGATAACCTCGAGTACCGTGACGCGACCGTCGTAATCCCCGAGCGCCAGCCATCGGTTGTTGTGGCTGAAGGCGGCTGATGTGATCAGCTCGTGGCCTGGATCCAGCGGGTAGTCGGCGCGGAAGAGACCGGTTTCGACGTCGATGACATCGACGCTATCCTCGGTCCTGCACGCTAAGTGTTGGCAGTCAGGTGAGATGGCAAGCGGCCACCCTTCGGTCTGCCGTACCGTGTCCAGATTGTAGACGCTCATCGTGTCGGGTTTTAGCCTCCATAAACAGACCTGTCTTCCCCAAACCGATACTACGAGGTCACCGTTCATCGAGAGCTGCATCATGTTCGCCGGCCCCCTCGATTCAACCTCGGCCTTGCGCAGCGTCCGTCCTGATTGCAGGCTCGTCATGCGAATGCTCCCATCGGTCGAAGCGCTGATGAGCGCCGTCCCGTCTGGCGTCACAGCCATGTGCGTTAGCGGGCTGGAGTGCACGGCAATTGTGCGTGCCATGGCCGGCTTTAAGACGTTGCGAAGGTCGAGGATGACAATCCTGGTGCTGTTGCGGATCGAGACGGATGCCAAATAGCTTCCGTCCGGAGTGTAAGCCAAAGGCGCCTGCACTGAAAAATCGGCTTTGAGGCGGCGCTTGTCTGTGAAGAGATCGAATACTTCAACACGAGGGACACCGCGTACTCCGCCGTCGCCTGTTTGGTCGTCGGCTATAGCGTGCTCGGTCCGGCGGAATGCTGTGGCCATCAGCGCCAGCCCGGGCCCGGGGCTCAGCGCGAAGTCCCCCTGCGTACGGACCCCCTTGGATGGTACCGGCCGAACGATCTTTCGTCTTACAGTATTGACATCATACATGATGATATTCGAAGTGAGGTCACCGCTGCTGCGGGTTGAATTGTTCGCAAGAGTCGGTATCCTGCAGACGATGTGGGCGTCAGAGGTGGTGAAGCCGACCTGCTCAACCTCGAAGTTCGGCTGCGTGGCGAACTTGTTCTTCTTCACCAAAATCATGGTCGTGACGTGGGCTGGGGGGAAGTCGGGTTCTTTCTCCGGCGGATCATCCCATTTGCGCGGCTTCGAAGAAGCGCTATCGTCGCTCGCTCGACTAGCGATGCTGGCCCCCTCATTGAGGGTTGATGAGGGGCCTACATCAACATCGGCGGGGGGACGCAACCATTCGGGCTCTTTTCCGTTCGAAGATGATGCCATTGGGAACCTCAATATCGTCGTCCTGGTGCTTACTAGGGGTTGCGCGAAAAGAGGAGTTGGTTGGGGGTGCAGAAGCGGGCGATCATTTTAACACCCCTACCAATGGTCGCTGATGAACTCCACATCCAATTGAAAGCCTCACCAAACCGTGACACCTGAAACTAGTAATCCTACCTACCTACCTACCGTACCAAGCAGCACTGCCACCTACCTCCGCCCAGCCGTGCAGGATGCGCTTGTGTGGCGCCAACATCTTCTTCTGGGGCTCTCACAACGACCGGTGGTTGGCTGCAAATAGGCTGAATGATATCGACTGGCTGGCCATGGCAGCCGACACGAGATCTCTCGGTGAGCAGCCGTTGCATACTTGACAGTGCCAGATACCGAGTAAAAACACTCCACCGGCCCGGGGAGACGCATGGTGCGAGATTCAAATAAACGCCTAGATATTCCCGCTCGGGTGAGTTCGCTGCCGTGAGCTTCCGTCTTGGGGGGGTATGATCACCCTTGACGGAACCTGAGTAAAGGCCCTGGTCCGCCTGTGCTCTATGAACTCAATACAAACTGAGGAGGATGTTGGCATCTGTGTGTAATTACGTCCAGATATCTCACCTCCACATTCTTCGCCAAAGAGTGATTTCTCGCAAGTTGCTTGAGGTCCTTGAGTGACTTATGTTAACTCAAAGGGTACATTTCAATCGGTTGCCTATGACAATCTGGCGACAAGCCCAAGCGATGGGAGGAGCCCGTCCTCAACTTCGACACCGACGGCTGCTACAACGTCCCCGCCATCGACTCCAACCGCTTCCTCAACCCCGGCATGGGCTGCTCCGCCGACTCTTCCCCCCAGGGCGGATGTCGCGACCGCGTAGATCTCGACAACAACCAAGTCTACTCGCGCACCCGCTGCAACAACGGCTGGTGCGCCCCACATGTACGGCTACTACTTCGAAAAGGACTGGCGCGACGGCCTGTGCGCCATCGGTCACCGCCACGACTGGGAGCACATCGTCGTATAGACGCGCAATGACCGCGCCGAGTACGTCTCTGCCTCGGCCCACGGGAAGTACAAACACCAAAGCCGCAGGCGAATCCAGCGTGCGCTGGGAGGGAAACCACCCCAAGATTGTGCACCACTTCGATAACAGCGGCGGCGGCACGCATGCGTTCCGCTTTGCAAAACTCGGGAGACGACAAGATTGAGAATCACTATGGGAGGCGGTTTTGCTGGGGCGCTGATTAGCTATCGCGGGTATCCGAACTTGGGGGTGAGAGATGCGCTGTTGAATTACAACTGGGGGTCGGCGACGATTGACTTGGGAAGCCGAATGGCTGTGGGTTCTTGGTAGGATGGCTCTTGGTTGGGGGTGTCCGGATCTGAGTGTTTTCTTCTTCTTCATCTTCTGAGTGAGTGATTGAGTGAGTGGTAGACTGAGTCTCCTTGCGCGATGGTTTGAGTGTCTATTTGGTATGGCTTTGTGTAACATGAATTAAAACACATTTTCTCTAAACTAGAAAGTTATTTTGTTGATATGAATCTAGAGTGAACGGAGGTGTTGCTTAGATACTGGACGAAGAGATGAGCGAGCAACAATAGCCTATGTAGTCTTCCCAACCGAAGACGGGATGAGGATTGGTACCAATTCAGCGATCCGTTTACTCAACAAACTCGGTAGCCATATGTATAGCTGCTACAATCCTGCAAATGACGGACAGCTGTGGCTCGGGACTCAGTTGTCGCTTCGCACCGTTGTCGTCATGGAACACGGACTCAGCGTAGACTGAGCAGGACTAACACATAGCCATTGAGTTACTTCGGTTCATAAGAGATCATAGATTGAGGGCAACACCGCTCGGTACGTCATTGTCTCTTAGTTCTATCAGACTAACTCCACTGTGTCGATCGCCGTTCTGGTACCTACCTCTCTCAACGCCTTTACTAACCTTGTTCAATACTTTTGACTTGGCCTGTATCGCTCAGATGACGCATCAAAACTCACAGATCGATCCGCCTGTCGTCATAACCACCGCCTGTAGATCGCTGATGCACCTCCCAAGCCCAACATCAAGATATCCACTTCGCACACGCGTCGCATGTGTCATCGGGCCACCCCCCGGCTTTCGTTGCAGCGAAAAAAAGAGTTTTCTTGATAATAACCGCGGTGACTGTACTGAAATCCCAGGGTGACAGTGGATTGCAGCGCTATGGATCGAGCAACGACACCACCCCATCCGCTGGCCCAAAAGGGGGAGGCTGGGCCATCCTGAGGGAAAAACCTGCAACAAAAAAAAACTTCAAATCCTACGTCTTTAGACACAACGGCGGGTGGGAAGCACAGCATCTTTAACCAAGTCAGTATGAAACAAGAGCTGCGAATTTTTCTGAACGCCGAAAGATCCGAGATTTCCTGTGCAGCGGCGGGATGCCATGTGTTAGGGCGGTGAGCTGGCCGGGAACTTCCCTGCTGCTCGGTCCGGCTTCTGGCGCCGGGTCTCACCTTGGGTTGCCGAATGGTGGCCTGCTGTGGACGCGATTGGGCAGTGGCTGGCTGCGGTGCTAGAGACTCCAAACAGCTTGGTCTGTGGTGGGTTTCGTCTGCAAGATTTGCTCGGATTGCATTGCATCGCCTGCAACGACAACGGTGCGCCCGATCTTCAAAGACAGCCTGCTTCAAGAAGGGACCGGCCGCCGTTTCGAATAATCGTCGATGGTGCTTAGGCTGGCGGCGAGCGGATTCTGGTGGGTACAGCCGTTTCGCACAGCCAAGCCGGCATCGTTCGCCTAAGGTGTCCGACCTGGGACACCCCAGGGCCAAGGCCGTCGCCGCGAGTCGTCGTCCGCTATGCCCTACATTGGCGGAGTCGCGTGACTTTCGCGATCCTCCACCAGACGAACCCACCTCCGGTTGGGAGAATAATAAAAGAGCGTCCTGAAATGCTGTGGATCGAGTTTGTGGGGATATCTTTAGTCCGCTTATCTAATTGCGAAACGAAGAGCATCGTCGGCGTGGGAATCGTTAATTCAGACACTGGCACAGCAGCGCAGACACGAGGCAAAAGCCCAAATCTCTCGATTGGGACTTTGGGGGCCGCGCTGTGGTGTCAAGACCACCATCGGAGAGGGCCGCCGCCCGTTCGGGACTCGTCTTGCCGCACGACACGCTGAGCGGGAGAACGAGGGCTGCGCTGAGATTTGAATGAATCGGCGCTCGCCTGTCAGCGCTCTCACCCCCGTCGAAGCGGTCTCGCCCGCCAACAAGGGTCGTGACAACCCCCACGAACTAACCGCCTTCGCCAGCGTGTCGCGTGGCCAGTGCACCTGGGGGAAACGCCTCTCAGCTCCGGGGCATACCTCATCCTTATCAAGACCGAATGTGGTGCTGCACGCCGTTGGTTGACGTGGGAGCCTCGGCAGACGAAGCTTGTGGCATCTGCAAATAATCGACCAGCCCCCAGCGTGCAGCTTCGGACTAGTGTCTTGGCGAGATAGGCGGCCCCGCCCCGTCATGCACCTGCCCCTCCACCTTGGATGTTTTGGGAGCTTCTTGCTCCTGCGCTCAGTGCTCAAGCTCCAATCGCACCTAATCCTGACAGTCGTCGATTATTATTGTTGCGTATCTATCGCTAATAGTGTGAGCTGAAGTCGGAGAATCCGAGCGTCCCTGTCTTAGTGCTGCCCGTCTCGGCCTGAGGCCTGTGTCCTGTGCGACAAATATCCCGCCGCCCCGTGCTGTCGCGCGACAACGCTATGCCGGGAGTGCCCGGCTGTCTTTGATATCGCGCGCCCCTCACTGCGCACTGCGTTGGGGGGCCCACTGGGGCTCTCCCCCACCAATGGAGCCCGCCCGGCGCAGTCTTCTCGAAATCTTGACGCTGCTTCCATGCTGCGAGGGAACTGCGAGCTGGGGTGGCGAGGGCTGGCACTGGTGGGCTGCGATGGGGCGCAAAGTGTGGCATCGGAGGCCAGGATTGCTGGTGATGTGTAGATCCAGACGCGCCTGAGCTGCCCCGGCGGACGCAGGTGACGGCGAGGAGGGGCCGAGGGGGCGGGACAATCACACCCCAACCTGCGTTCCCCAGCTCCCAACTCGAATTCATCTCCAATATCTCTTCCCAAAAGCTCCAATCGCACGGCCAATGGGGACCCCGCTGGAGCTGCCCACTCGCGCCAAGCCGCAGGACGCCATGCTCCATACTCGCTAGGCCCGGCCTAGTCCATCCTAACCCTCACGGAACTGGCCACTGCCTGCCTCGACCAACCCGGGTCAGCGGCGGGCTCGTGGGATGCTGCTCAGGGCGAGTGCGCTTTGGGTAATGGACTCCCGGACGGCGCTCTCCATTGCCCAGAGATAAGGACATTTCGCTGCGATTTTTACCAGTTTGCGGCCCTGCATCTAGGGTCCTCCCGCTTGGGCTGTCGAGTGGCTCCCCGAGTTAGTCTTTCATAAAGGTTGGGGTCCTCCTCCAGCATCAGTCGTCCGGATCTCTTAGCTCCTCGTACCGAACCTGTGTTGTCCACCTCCACCGGCTCCGGGGTTCGTCCAAAAGCTTCGGCGGAAGCCCTAATTTTTTCCTCGCCCCTTGCGCGACGGTTGCTCCTTCCCTCGCCTCGATTCCCCCGAGTTTCCTGGTGGATCCCTTTCCCGATCAACCACCAAATCTTGCGCCAGTCGTCTTAGACACCCGCGCAATCGTCGTGCGAGCTCCGAGTCGCAATTGGCCGCTCGGAAACTTTCACCATTACCGGTTCGAACACCCAGGCGCCGTGAAAAACCGCCAACATGGGTTGGATACACAACACCAATGTCAAGATCGCCGACAGCGCCGTGGGGCGGTGGTTTCGGCTCGAGGGAAGCGGACATGTGAGCAACTCTGATGAGGAGTCCTCCCGGACGACTGCGTATTGATGCTAAACGGTCGCCCGCAGCCGAAAGAACGCAAGGGATCGTACTTCTTCACTGAGATGCGTGCCGGCTTGGCCACTTTCTTCGCCATGGCGTAGGTCGCATCCCCCCTTTCCTCGCACCTCGAGTTCGCTCTGACGCGCATGATAGGTACATCATCTCGGTGAACGCCAGCATCGTCGCCGATAGCGGTGGCACTTGCGTGTGCAACAACGCAGACGATCCTATTTGTTTAGCGGACGAGGAATACCTGCTCTGCCAGGGCGTCGTCAAACGTGACCTTATTACCGCCACCGCTGCCATCGCTGCGTTCTCAAGCTTCTTCATGGGTCTCCTCGCTAATATGTGAGTATCCTCTTTTGAAGCATATGTAATTTAGGGGAACCCGCCACTGACTTACCGCAGGCCTGTTGCGCTCGCCCCGGGTATGGGCTTGAACGCCTACTTCGCTTACACCGTCGTTGGGTTCCACGGCTCCGGCTCAGTCCCGTACGAGGTTGCCGTCACTGCTATCTTCGTCGAAGGCTGGATCTTCTTCGCGCTCGCCCTCTTCGGAATGCGTCAGTGGCTTGCTCGTGCCATCCCGCGCTCCATCAAGCTCGCCACTAGTGTTGGTATCGGTCTTTTCTTGACCATTATCGGCTTGACGTACGCCGAGGGTATCGGTCTCATCACCGGCAACGTGGCTACCCCAGTTACACTCGCAGGCTGCAAGCCTGAGGACAGGAATGAAGCCGGTGTCTGTGAGGATCAGTACAAGATGCGCAACCCCGTCATGTGGATTGGCATTTTCTGCGGCGGCGTCATGACGACACTCTTGATGATGTACCGTGTCAAGGGTGCCATTATCTTTGGTATCCTTCTGGTTTCCATCATCTCGTGGCCTCGTGGCACCCCCGTCACCTACTTCCCGTACACTCCCGTTGGCGATGACAACTTCAACTTCTTCAAGAATGTGGTTAGTTTCCACAGGATCGAGAAGGTCCTCGCCGTGCAGGAGTGGAGCATCGGCGAGTACGGCGGACAGTTCGGCCTGGCCCTCATCACCTTCCTCTATGTCGATATTCTGGACTGCACGGGTACCCTCTACTCGATGGCGCGCTATGCTTCGCTCATTGACGAGGAGACCCAGGACTTCGAGGGCTCCAGCGTCGCGTAAGTCTCTTCCGCTGACCGTGTTAAGAAGCCCACAAACTGATTGTACCACAGCTACATGGTCGACTCCATCAGCATTTCGATCGGCGCCCTTTTCGGCTCGCCTCCGGTCACCGCTTTCGTCGAATCTGGTGCGGGTATCGGAGAAGGCGGCAAGACGGGTCTCACCGCCATGGCTTCCGGAATCTGCTTCTTCATCTCCATCTTCTTTGCTCCCATCTTCGCTTCGATCCCGCCGTGGGCCACTGGCTGCGTGCTGATCCTGGTTGGATCCATGATGGTGTCGGCCGTTACCGAGATCAACTGGAAGTACATGGGCGACTCGATCCCGGCCTTCGTGACCATCGCGCTGATGCCCTTCACCTACTCGATTGCCGACGGCCTTATTGCGGGCATCTGCTTGTACATCATCATCAACACGCTTGTGTGGGTTGTCGAGAAGGCGTCAGGCGGCCGCATTGTGCCCCCCAATAAGCACGAGAAGGATCCGTGGACGTGGAAGATCAAGGGCGGCGTCCTCCCTCCTTGGCTGACGCGCCTTCGCAGGGGCAAGAAGGACTTCTGGAAGGACGATACCCCCTACATCTCGGCCGACGAACAGGGCTCGGTCAATGGCGGCGCTGAGAAGGTCGTAGTTGACCAGCCCACCAAGGGATCGGGATCGCCGTTCGAGGGTACGCCCGAGAAGTAGGCGTGAGCGGTTGCGCTGGAGGGAGAAAAAGATGGGTGATGAAAGACGTTTCAATGCAACAGCAGTTGACTATATACGATGACTTGGTGGCTGCGAAGATTTGGAGATTTTGTCTTGCCTTGGGAACTGTTTATAGGTGCACTTCAAATACGATACCAGAGTTTTTTCATCGCTGAGCATCTGTCAGTCATATTCGTGATCAATGGTGCAACCCGAAAGTCCGAGCCTCCCATGCCTCTTCCGTTCGCCAATCCAAGACATGCAGCCGCCGGCAAAAGTTCGGCCTTCTTCAGGGTCCTTCATGACCAGCGTACCGGCTCACGATCCGCCTTTCCACCAATTGTCGATCACAAAGTATAAAAGCCCGTTCAGACGACCGCTCTTGGAACAGCCCGTTCGCCGTTTGATCTGACCCATTCCCTGTCTAGCCAAACTCTGTCCCCAACATGATCACCATCTCCTGCCTATGCGGGGCCGCCCGACAAACGCTCTCCCCGCCCCCGCAGGCCGACTCCAACTCTTGGCCAAGCATCACCTTCTGCCACTGCGACAGCTGTCGCCACCTAACGGGCCTGCTTTCCGTCTCTTACACGCCCATCGCCTCCACGCCATCCCTCGCCGGCCTGACGAAGTATCCCCCGTATTCCACACCCTCGTCCTCAACAAGATACTTCTGCGCAACATGCGGATGCCACATCTTCCGACACAGCAACGACACCCAGCAATGGGAGGTCGCAACAGGCACAATCACCTCCTCTCCCCCTCTCAGCACCCCCCCTCCCCCAATCCACATCCACAACCACACCTCCTCCACCGTTGACGGCGGCCTGTCTATCTGGCTTCCTGGCAGCCCTCCTCTTTCTGAACCCACCCCAAACTTCGACACCAACACCACTCTCCCGGCCTCGTGCCGCTGCGGGCGAATCTCCTTCACCATCACCCGTCCCTCCAAAGCAAGCACCCTCCCCCACTCAGGCTACGCCGACCTCCTCGTCCCCTTCCACAGCACCCCCTCCTCAGTGACATCCAACCCCCACTCCATAAAATGGTGGCTCCGCGACCCTTCACCAACAGCTTCACCACCAAGCACAGACGCGCTTCATCACCCATCGACCGCTGTGTTGGCGACGGAGGCAGATAGCGATCTGGCTCGGTACAAGTACCTAGCGGGAACGTGTGCGTGCCAGTCGTGCCGGCTGGCGTCGGGGTTTGAGGTTCAGACTTGGGCGTTCGTGCCGAGGGCGAATATACTGATGGATATCCCGTCACTGGCGGGGGAGGAAAGTGTGGAGTTGGGGTTGGACGGGGTAGGTAGGGGATCAGTATCGGGAGGGACGGGGTTGGCAGAGGTGAAGGGTGCGCCCCTCGACTTCTCCGCTATTCCTCACACTCTGCTAACAACATACCACTCCTCCGAGGCCGCGGTGCGGGAGTTCTGCCCGACTTGCGGCGCCACGGTGTTCTGGCATGACTACGAGCGGCCCGACCTCATTGACGTGAGCGTCGGACTGCTGCGTTGCTCATCGGGGGCCCGCGCAGAACCGTTCCTGAAATGGTGGACAGAGCGCACCAGTTTTTCAGAGGAAACTAGAACTGGTCGCACTGGCGGCATAGCTGACTGGTCTGAGCGCCTCATCACCGACCTGGAAAGCAGCATGCATAATGTGGAAGGCTAAAGAACTCCTCTATTCCGAAGCTAGAATAGCAACTAGCTAGTAATGAGCCGTGAGGCAGGTCTCTTCATAAGAGTAGTACGCTGTATCATACAGGGGGTGATTCGCGTGCGATGATCCACGCTGGCGTAGACAGAAACGCAATGTGGACGACCTGAACACCACGGAAAAGCGATCACTTTTCACGGCCCAAAACCCCAACCAGGGTTAGGTCATACGCCCAACTCCATCCAATGCGGTTGTTTGTTTCCAGGTTCGCAACCCACAAACGGTGAGCTGCATAGTCTCATATGCCAACTGGACGGTGGTCAGCGTAACGGCGTTTGGCTTGTTGTAACATTGAAAGACATACTTGTTGCTAGGCACAGCTAATCGCATGCAGGTGGCTAATAGCGAGAAGCTCTAGTCGATAGCTGAGACCGGGTGCGGCCGGATACAAGGCAGCTAGTTCTGTGTGCACGCATCGAAGCTGCGGCATCGGTGCCATAGTAGAGGTGTAGGTGAGCAACAACATCGCCAGCGGAAGGCGTTTCCCACACTGGCAACATGGAATTGCAGTCTCTTCCATTATGCAATAGACAATGGTTCAGAGTTCAGTGCTGCCTCTGTTTCAGCCGCCTCAATGTCAGCTGTCTCCACAGGAGGGCTGTTCTCGGTGGGTGTATCCGTCCCACTGCCCTCCTGGGCATTCTCGTTTGTGGGATCGATCATGGGGCCGCCAGCATGTCCGTCTCGCTGCATCATCATCGCCAACCGGGCGGCGCGACCTTCCTTCTTCCTCGGAACGGGTGCTGAATGACACGTCAGTTAAAAGTCTGTATTGATTGTACAAGGAAGCACTCACCCCTTCCGTTCTCCTGGACGTAAAACTGCCGCAGCAGAGTCACGGCTTCATCTCGACCCCAGCCGCCTTCGGCCTCGTAACCGCGCTCTACGTTACCGCCGTCTCCGGGAGGCGGGGCATCGACCGAGGGACCCGAACTGCCCTCGCTGGGCCGCACCTGGCCATTCGTAGCAGGAGCATTGGGTGAGACAGAACGTTGCTGTACAACTAGTCTCACGGTGCTCTTGCCATCCTGCGACGAGGGCAACGTAGAGGCTGCGGGGGCGCAGTATGGCGAGTTTATATGGATACGGAATACGCCTCCCGTCCCACCGAACTTGTCATTCACGGCGCCGAAGTAGACTTTCTTGATCCCAAGTTGTCGGAGCAAAGAGGCGCACATGACACACGGCTCAACCGTGACGTAGAGCGTGGACTCATTGATGATAGATCGGTTCACCCGCGGCGCGGGATGGAGCTTCTGCCCGTAGGGGAAAAGGTGGCCATCCCGAGGATCAACGTCACCCCATGCGCTGGTTTCTACGTGAGGGAGTTGTGCTTGGTTGGTCTTGATGCCCAGCGGCATTTTGGCAGCCGTTGGCTTGACGGGGGAATTGGCCTTGGATGGCTCAAGATCGGAGGCCGGAGAATAGGACAGCAGGGCCGAGATAGCCATGAGTTCGGCGTGTCGCGTGCCGTTTCTGCTGACATTCGTCGCATTCATTCCCTTGGCGATGATCCGATTTTTATACACAAGCACGCACCCAACGGGTGTCTCGTTTGTCTTGAGAGCCAGTCTAGCCTAGTCGGAACTGTTAGTCCGGTCGAACAGCAAGCATTAATGATGGGCGATAGATAAAATGGCCGAGCTCGCTGACAGGCAGCCAGGCATGAAACATGCGAAGCTGCGGGCCACTGGGTGACGTATCGGTAGCACAGCATCGTCTGTGGAACAGGTCCCTCGTGAGGGGCCTTGTGAAGATGAGAGCATATGGCCATCCCGTGCGTTGTATTAAGTGTTGAACATGGGTCGCAGAGCTAAGGCGGGACGGAAGACCCGGCTACTCCAGGCTGGCCCACGCGGTGCCCGCGGTGCTGGTATTGACGAAAGGAAAAGAGAGGTCAAGCAAGATTTAGAACTTACCATATCTAGAGCCTCTCGCATAAACGCACTGTGCATAGCCCTCTCCGCGGCCTGTTCGGGCGTCTCGACCTGGGCTTGAATCTGGACATTGTCCTTGCCAACTGTGATCGTCGTCGTGTCCTTCAGCTTACTAGTCTGAGAGATACCGTGATGCAGCGGTACCGCTGGCGCGCGAACAACCTCCCTTGGGGTACTGTTCGAAATATCCGATAGCAGATTAGTTACGAGAGGGTCGAACGTCGCGACGGCGGGCGGAATGGAAGTCCCGGCGATGCTCTCTTTCGCACTGGCATCTTCGCCAGCGCGTTGAGGCTGTAGCGACGGTGATGGGGCCTCGGTGTCCACCCCGCCATCCATGCGCAAGCGGCTGAGCCGGCTGGTGATGTGAGAAATGGTCGGATCGGCATCGGAAGCTGGCGCAGGAGTGGGTGTCGTAGCAACAGGAGGCGTGGCAGCCGCGGGCTTCGGGACCACATTCTCCCTCATGGGCGGTAACGGGAGGCGAGGTAAGGCGGGAACAATATTCGGAACCGGAACTTTCTTGGGCAGCGACCTCGCTGCCGGCGCCGGTTGCGCAGCAGACGAGGATGGAGCAACGGGCATGGCGAGGCTGTTTCCTTCGTAGTCGGCGGGGTTGTCGACGGGACTGATAGTAGCGTCGACAAGGTCTTCGAAATTGGCACCTGGTTTCTGGGGAGCAGAAGAGTTGGTGGCAGAGCAAAGATGATCCGTTTGTTTACGTTGTCCGTTGGTTGGTGAAGAGGAGTTGAGGGTAAAGGAAGGAAAGAGGTGCAGCATGCTGTGGAAAACGCGCCGGATGGCATCCGCAACCAGGACGAAGACAGATTTGAAGAAGGCTAGGACGCGACGGCCGGCGGCCGAGATGGGTGTCGAAAGAGTGACTGCCATGTTTTTTTCGCGGAGAAACGGACCACCACCTATTCTGCCAACACCCTCGTCTCTCCTCCCACGCCCCGACCACACTGCAGTCACAACTGAGGCCAATCCAGGCCGCTCCGAACGACGTAAATAACGACGAAGAGGCAAGCGATGGCGGGAAATAACACCCAACTAAGGCAGCGTCAGCCCTGCAAAGGGCTTTGACGGAAGGAGCAACCCGAGTTCAGTCTCTGAGTCGAGGCGACTGCGTTTTGAACCCAACCAAGCCGATGTACTGACCTACTGAGACGCACTTGCCTGTTTCACGCTGCAAGTACGATGTAGTATCAAGCTCTTTGTTTGTTTCAAAAAGATGGGATGACCAGTTGCGTCTGGAATCGTGGAGCCTTGGGGCCTCATTAAAGGAGAGAAGGCATATCAGCTGAGGCAAAACGCCAGTGGACTTTGAACGGACAAAAGGTTGAGTCTATTGTCGCACCTGCACAACGTTTAACGATGCATTGGGCCACCAGCAAAGAGAAAAAAAAAACAGAATAAAAGCAGTTTGCCCCGATTGAGTCATAAATGCCCACTTTTCTCCGCACTGTCCCGCAGGGGGCATTTGGAGAAGACGGGTTTATCGCATAAGCCGCAACAGGGTCAACCACCATCGAGACATCACCGAGGAGCCAAATTAAAATTACGGCGGTCTGAAAGGACCTATTCATTGTCAAGAGCCCCATGAGCCAGCACTGCTATCTAGATCCACAAGCGGTGCCGCCAAAAGGGGCCAGTTCCTTCCAGCCGTCGAGCAGGTTGTCCTCCCCCACCCACAGCACCACCAACAACAAACCCTTGACTGCCGAAGGCAGCAGAGAAGATGTCTTGAATATAGTAGAACAAAAGGAAGAGGACAACCACATATCTCGTCACTAAAAACCTGGGGTATCATAACCAAAACAAGCATGCCCAAACCCGAAACCAAACCGAGATGCGCATCAACTGCGTGCTTAGAGGTCGTTGCCGACCATCCGTGCAGACATTCCTAGAACCTAATAGAGTTCAAGGAACGTGGGCGAGGAAGTAACGCCCGCAGTCGGTGCGACACAGCACATCGAAGGCCGTCAACCTTCTGGCCCATGGCCTGAATCTTGGACTTGACGTTGTCGATGGTGCTGGTCAGCGATGGTACCGGCAGTGGTGTTGTGCCTTGGGGCGACGACACCGTTACCGAAGACCTCGTGCACCGTTGATGCATCGAGGCAAAGGATATGCTTGTGATGATTAGGACGTTGAGGAAGACCCAAAGGTCAGCCTCGGTGCCCAGGAGGTTGTTCTGCAAAGCAACGGCCAGCAGAGACGAGACAAGACCGAAAACGGCAAGTTGGGAGAGTGCGAAGGACGACGACGAGAGAGACATCGTTTGCTCGTTCTTCGCAGGTTCTCCGCCAACAAGGCGCCGCATCGACGAGGTTGAGATTAGTACAGCCGCCAGGACTGCTGTGAGTGCGTGATTGCTGATGTCACCGGAGCGCGCACCAACTCCAGTATGTCCATCCGGAGAAGAAAATTCCAGAGAGGACGATACAAGGAGCGGTGATGCCGAAGTGGCACGGCAATAATCTCCAGGCGACGACGCAGTCGACGAGACGCTCGCACGGCAACGCTCAGCGAGGCCTAGGACAACGGACTCATGCGGTCGACTGGCCGACTGTTGAGGTGTCGCTGCAGCATGAGTCGATAGCGTCTGCTGTTGTTGGCCAGTCGAGAGTGGTCTGCCATGAGCAGCGGAGCCGCGACTGACGGTGGTCTGCGTGTTTGCTTGTGACCAGCTGGCTAGCGATGGTGCTAGGGTTCCAGGATCATAATGATCGCTCGGTCGCCCGATGCCAGAGGAGCTCTGCGGCACGCGTTGGGATACCGAAGCGGCAACCTCGGACTGATGAGACGGCTGCGAGAAGTGTGAAGCAACAGCGTGATCTAGTAGTTGAGATCCGCCATGGCTATCAGAGTTGACGCTTCGTTGTTGTGACGCACTCAAGCTCGGGCTCGCAAGCTCAATGGTTTGAGACCTGGACTGAACGACGCCGCGAGCATCTGGTCCTTGGGTAACATGGTTATCTTGGGCTTGGCTGAAGACGTGAAGCCCATCGGAGGGAGATGGCATCGTCAACGTGGTAGCGTATCGGTACTCATCTAGTCGCCTAACGCTCGACTGGTGGCTGTCGCTGTGGAAGGTGTCGCTGTGGAACGACGACGGACTGGAATAATACTCGCCCGTGGATGTCGCTACGGTGCCATCAGCGGCAGAAGATTGGCGGATAATCTCCTGGCTGTCAACGCCACTGGGTTGGGGAGATTGTAGTCGGTATGTGTTGGATGCTGGGGCCTTTCTCGCGGGAAGAGGCTCTTCATCTAGGAAGAAGTCCGTAGGTGGCGAGTAGAGGTTGAAGTCGACATAGTTGGAGTCGTGCGAGCCCGAGTTGAGGTAGGGAACAGTGAGATTTTGAGGTGATGTGTCCGCAAGCGTCTCAGAGACAATTACCGGCGGTGAGGGCACAGGAGGTGCGGGCGTGAGCGGCGTGAACCACCGTGACGGGGAAATCGACGAGGCGCTGGAGCTCGGGGTGAGGAGGTCCTGCACACCGAAGTCGAAGGTGTCGGAGAAGTCGTAGTCGTCGGGGTTGAAGTTCGACGCAAGCGTGGTCTGCTCCTGGTCGAATAGTACAAACTGGCTCCAGAGTTCCTCTTCAGGAGAATATTCGAACGGAGAGGAGGATGCCCCCTCGGGAGTGTCGAAGGCATTGGCGACAAGGAAGGAGGGAATATCCCAGGCAGGAGTAAGGGTTGGGGAAGATTTCTTTGCCTTCTTGGCGGGCTTGGCCTCTTGCTGGGAAGAAGCCGAGGCCTGGGAAGCAGTCCGCTTCTTGTGGCTGGGATCGCAGCGGATCTTCTTCCGCTTGCAGGCATCGCAGGCCTTGATGATGCGCATGAGGTGGGCGTGATCTCGCTGCTCCTTGGACTTGCATCCGCGAGAGGCAGAGTTGGTGACGTCCCGGCCGTCCTTGGTCATGATGCGCATGCCAGGGTGGCTCGAAAAGTCGGTCTGCTTAGAGCTGGAGGAGGTGGACTTCCTGGACGTGCCGGACTGAGACTTGGCCTTGGTCTCATCTGCAGAGACGGATGGCGTGTATGCGTTAGAGGATGGGGTCCACGGGCTCATGTCCGAGACGATAGGAGAGGCGTTGAAGCTGGAGCCATAACCCGAGTCATAGAGGGCTACGGAGTTGGCAGGAGAGGCGGCGGTGGTCGAGGCGAAGGATGCAGGGGCCGGATAGAACTTGAAGTTCTTGCCGGTCTGCTGAGAGAATTCGAAGAAGTCCATGGCGATATGAGCGCGCTTGTCCTGGATCGAGGACATGCCCGGGATGGTCGCGTGGATCATCTCATCGAGCTCGGCGGTGCCAAGGGCGGGGAGCCACTGCAGGGCGGCCCCGAGAGTCGGCTGGAAAACGGAGAAACCGGACATGGTTGCCGTTTGAGCGGGTTTGTTGGTGGCAAACAAAAGACAACGTGTCTGGATTGGAGGGGCAGCAAGGAGGTCACAAGACTGCGCCAAACCTAGCTCTCGAGAACTGCGGCTCGAAACTGGCTGGCTTGTGGGCGTTGCGTTTTGGGCGGCCAGCGCTGGAGTTACCACTGGGGAGAGCCGTCAGAATGACGCTGATGCAAGTGCACTGTGTGTGCTTCACAGCCCGCTTAACGGCGGGACGGTCGGAAGACACGGGAGGGTTTGACTGCGTGGTGGGGGTGAGCACCGGGGCAGGGGCAGCGGGTTCTCCGTCGGGAGGATGGATATCTGCTGCGGCGTCTGCCTGTCTTCACCGAAAAATACTGGTGGCAGGCTGGGTGTTTCGGACAATGAGTCTGAGATTTCGCGATCTGGATGAAGGGGAAAAGGAGAGGAAACGAGTTCGCAAGAGTCCGAAGGAGTCATGGCCGATATTTCACTTGCGATCCAACTCGAGTGATGCAGAAAACCGAACGGAAAGGGCAGGCCAACATGGCGCAGCCGAAAGGTTGATGCCCTCCACTATTTCGGCGAGCCGAATTAGGATTAGCGTGGAACGGCGGGACGGGAGGACAGCGACATGGCTCTCAAGTTATTTCTGTCTGGAATCGACAACAGTCGCGCCTCAGAGAGCCAGCCACACAGAATAATCTCCCGAGCCCGTACTCAGTACGTTAAACAGACCCACCTGCAGGCGCAGAACACCGGCGAGTGCTCTCCCCTCCACAACCCTGCATCAATCAAGAATGCCCCCCAGAACCAACCCAAGAAGCAGCGTATCAATCCCATCATTATTGGCTGGGATTGTGTTCCGTCCTGTGGAGCCGCTCACTCGCATCCTGAGGATGAGTCAAAGACGTGCTGCTTTGGTTGCCAGCGACGGCATTGGGATCTCACGTTGCATCAAGCTCCGGATGCCATTGAGTCAATTCAAAATGGGATGCGCCTCCGTTCTCACACATTCATGTACTGACGCAGTGCGCCCATTGATAACCAGGTACGGTTATTCGCAGCCTTGCCTTCAGTCGAACCCGTTCGCAACCACTCAAGCCTACAGTCGTTCCCATTTCAAGACATCAAGGTGAAGTCGACACTGGCATCGGCTGCCTCCATCTCATCTCGTTTGGGTCCCACAGGGCGCTCGCTCAGTGTTTGCAAGGTTGAACGCTGTGGCGGGGAGTAGCGTCAGGGCTGGCCCCCGACGTCAGAGGCCTCGGTCCGCCATGGGGGTGGAGTTCAACTGAACTCCAACCAGGACGACAAGAGTCACCAAGCAAACAGAGCTGGCGGTGTCATCATCAATTTTGTAACTTTGTCGGGGAAACCAAACGATCTTTAAGGGCAGTATCCGGGGGACAGACCCTCCACACATCCTCGTTGACCAATCTAATTTTCAATTGATGGGCTCGTGTTGAATTGAGTCACCTCTGCTGTCCCGCCTCACACAACTACCTCGACAGACGGCAAATGCTGCAGGTAGCTTCAGGAGTCACTCTTCAGACGAAGTATGTCTGGCATGCGACACACCACTCACAATGGAAAAGCTAGAGGCACCGTAGCTGCAGGCAGTGTGGCTCGCACATGCGCCAGTCACATCGAAATCTCGCGACGATCAGAAGCGATTCCCTCCGCCAATGGACGCGTTGTGGCGGTGCCGGATAGCGCGCTGCACTCCTGAGTTGAGACGGCATCTCCCGTACCTTACCCCCCCGCATCTTTGAGCTCAGGGGGAACCGAGGTGAGTCGCAACAACAGAAGAAAGGGACGAGCTCACGGAGGCCTACAGAGGCCAATGCTTCAAAGGGAGGTTCGCTCGCTGTTCTCGGTCTAGAAAAGCTAAAGATCATCCGCCCGGACCCCGACGACAGCGCATCTGAGGCCAAAGTCATAAACTCCTAGCTTCCGGCTCATTACCAACATCGGTAACCAAAAACGCCCCGCTCTTACACCAAGTATCATATACTTGTACATGATAAATCACAAGAAGCCGCCTGGTTGAGATCCAAAGAGCGCCAGTATCCTCTTCCCTAATCCCACCAAAAAACAATGAAGGGATGCCACGACGAGCGAAACACCGAAACCCCGGACATTTATCATAACAGCTACCTTACCATAAGAGTAGTTGACTTCCCAACATCATCCAGCACGCGCATTACTTCATCCTCATCCCAAATAGATACGACATCCTCGACATCCCTTCGTCGCGGATCACCGAAGAGTTTCCGGGCGAGACATCGTTGATCGCACTGGATGACGGTCAGTCCATGCTGATTTGATACTCTGCTAATCAGGAGCAGGACACACAGATGAGATGCAAGAACGTACCGGTGCTTGAAAGCCCTGACCGAGTCGAAATATTACGTGCTTGAAAAGCCACACCCCAGCCAGACCGACGAAAACGCAAAGGAGCGAAATCCAGAAGACGTGGTTCCGCACGGTATCCAGGACAGCGGAGACGATCTCTATGTTTCCGAAGAGGCCAGCCATGAACCAGTTCTCCATCAAGATGAGTGACAGCGCAGATAAGATGAGAAGAAACGGTCCCTTGACGGTATATTGCGATTGCAGTTGCAGGCTGCGACACTTTGTTCCTAACGGGCAACCTTGGGGATAAATATGTACCGGACGAAAACACTGGTCGCTGGACCTTGCCTTAGCCGGGCTTTCGTTACACGAGTAGTAGCTCCCGCTCTGGTTGCCGCCCAAATACCGTCCAGGCCAGAGCATCTGGTGGTTACTGGCTTGGCCTTGTCCTTGTCCTTGGCCATAGTACTGGAGTTGGCTCGGTGGCAGCCACCCACTCGACCCGTCCTGGCTACCAACGCGAACCGACGGCCCTGAAGTCAAGCTTGGCGTCTTACTAATCGAAGCGTACCACCATTGCTCCCACCGATTTCCCCCACACTCGAAGCACGATGGAAAATCGTCCTCACACAACATGCCGCAAACACGTCCGATACCGTCGTCTCCGTAGCGAAGTACAGTACACTTCCACATGCTGTACTCCTCCCAATAGGGAGCATGCATCAGCTCGAAGTGCTGGAGGAGATTGCTTAACGAGAGGAACAGCTGGTCGCAAACTCCAGAAGGGTTGGAACTACCGTCGTCGCCATGTTTGCATTCAAACACGTCAAGGGCTATTGCCCTCCCGATAGGCACACGATGACCTGCCGGTCGGGCTGGCGGCATGGGGAATACGTCAGTATTGGACGTCGGCTGAGGGAAAAAGTCCGTCGGCGCGAAGGAGTTCGTGATAAGGCGAAGCCGGTGGTCTTCGGCGAAATAATACGGCGCTGCAGGCCCGGTTGGGCCCGAGGGAGTCTCCCTAAGGAGGTCATCGATCTCTACTTGGGCCGCGTCGCGTTGGTTACCGGAAGGATGTCGCGGTGGAAGGCTCTGGGGTTGCCAACTGCCAACAAGATCTACCGCTGGGTTGTTGAAGCTTGGCTGAGATGTTGGCGGTGGAGCTTCTTGGGGTTGAGGGCTAACGGGTGTTGGCAGGTTGTTTTGCCTTCGCCGCCTGTACTCTTGCTCGAAGAGCGTATTGTCAAAGTGATTGCACTGGAGATAGTTAGCAACCAGCTCAACCTCGCTCAGCATTTCTCACAGCCTCCGGAGACGTACCCCTACTCTGCGAGCCTTGCAGTCAGGACAAGCACCCAGCTTGCGCATCAGCGCAGCTCTCGCCCTTTTCAGCCCGTCTAGTGGGCCATGCCGCATTGCCCTGCGTTTCTTGTTTTGGTGCTCCTCGTCCTCGATAGCCACATCGTCGAAAGCGCGCGTGAGCGAGTGCGTCGTGCTTGCACAGGAGGGAGATCTGGGACTAGTCGGTGCTTGGGAATGCGGCGGAGGCTGAAGGTACGCAGCATGTTCGTCATTAACTACAGGACCGTCCTGAAGCTGTAGGCGCGTGGCCAGAGGCAGTCCCTCTTCTATTCTTCGGATACTGTCGTACAGATCCTGTGTCTCGGGCGTGGGGACGGACCGGGATCCCTCGTCTCCTCGGCGAGCAGGGCGCGATCCCGCGTGACCCGCCGGGCCCTCGTCGGACTCGAACTTGCGCTTCGGTCTGGAGGGCATTGTCGGGTTTGGATGCTGCCCAGCCTCGCCGCTGGTCGTGTTGACAGAGGGTGGTGCGCGAGGCTGCGGGGCCAAGGTGTGGAAAGTTGCGCCAGTCGATAGAGAAGTAACAAGAACCCGACGCAGCAGTATACGAGCTAGGGAAAGAACAAAACAAGACGAATGAAAAGAAACGAGATGCAGGCCCGGAGAGTAAAACGGAGCAGGAGGTTCTTAAAGCCAAGGAAGGCCTGGTTGTGGGTTGCGAAGGGGGGAGCTTGGAGGCAGCTCCGGCTGGTCATACGCATCCGTACTGGGGACTAAAACTAATAAGGCAGAAAGACAAGACTAGGCACACAGCCTCCCTGGCCGCTACGACGACCGCCCGGGTCACTGGCGCAGAATCGTCACCGGCGCTGCCCGATCTCGGCTTGCCAACGAAGTGGGCGAAGGAATCATGAAAAAGGGGCGTGCCCTTTTTCCTCTGTCTTGTCGAAAAGAGAAAATAATCGAGAGTCGCGTCGACTGACAATATACCGCTTGCTCCCACCTCCTGCACCTACCTGCCGGCGCGCGGCAAGGCTGCCGTAATTTGTCACCATGGGGGACGGGACACAGCGCAGTGGAAGGACCCAAAAAGGGTGCTGGGGAAGGGGAGCGCAATACCCTGCCAGCCAAGAGCAGCTGAAGGGAGGCCAACCACGCCAACAAAGAGTGCCCTCCAAGCCACTGAGGACCAGGACAGGGCGCCGCGAGGACCTATAGTTACCCCTCCATCTACTCCCCTCCCCCGCTCCCTCGTCGTCGCACAAGTGTGATGCCACCTAGGAACCAAAAAGGACCCTGTTAGATGCCAGCATTGCGTGTCATTGCCGAGCGAGCGATTGCAAAAGGACCGAGCAGTGTGAGACGCAACGCCAACCAAAAGTGCAGATGCGGACGCGGCGACGAAAGAGCGGTGTTGCGTTCTCGGGTTGCGGTGAAAGCAAGTGTGTGTGTTGAGAGGGAAATGTGTGGTGGTTCGCGCACCTCCGGGTGCGTTCGGGCGTGTGTAGCTGCGGGGGAGAATGGGACCCAGACGACTGAGGCTGAGGCAACGCCCCGGACCGGAATTTTAACAGGCCCCGGTTCTACAACCAGAGAGGCTTCATCAGCCACATCGACTAGTGGACGGAAAGGTTACATCCTGGGACCGATGGCCTTCTGGGCAATCCGATTGGGTCCCAGCTCTACTGACAGCCTTTACTACTTGTTAGAACAGACAGGGTCAAGCTTCTAGAACCACCACATTTGCTTCCTGTCAAGAGCGAGACGCGATGCCCCATACGCTCAGCTCGGTCTCTCCAATTATCGGGAACAATTGCATATTTATTAATTCCACACCCGTGACGACTCTTCTGATGCAATGTAACAACACCATTCAGCTCCTCCCCCAAGGGGCGCCATCCTTCTAATGTCTTCCCGCTGCAGCAGCACCAGATGAAACCCCTAGATATGAAGCTAGACTCGATGTATCAGCATTCATGGCCAAATGATACCCCACAGCAAGAAATCCCTGCCATCAGCTTCATGAGAGGTTCAACGTTGACCGTCCGACCGCCTGGGCTGAAAGGCCACGGCAGAATCCTCCGCCCCCAACTCATCTCACCTTCAGCCCTAAGACTCGATATTCACAATGGAGGGCGGCCTCTCTCCAGTAAGTCGTGCGCTTCTCGACTCCAAGGACCCCCACCTTTTATCGTCACAAAGCCAGGAAACGTCATCTTCCTCTTCGGCCTCTCATTTCCAGATGGGTCCTGCCGTGTCTCGGGAACTGACCGTGCCACCAACCGCGCCGGAACGGGTTCCGCGGGGGGCAGAATAGATTGGGGGACTTGGCCAGCGGCGTGCGACTTGAGTGCCGCCTTGCGCCCACGGGTAGCTGGGTTCACTATCCTGGGCGGAGGATTGCCCACGACGGTCACAGGGAGTTCATCTGAAGGCGCTCCGCCCGCCACACCATCCGAGCTGCAGATTGTGTTGTTGGCGCCACACGTGGCATTCGCGGGGTTCGGCCGGGAGGCTAGAATGTCATCATTTTGGTGGGCCGATGGCTGCACGTCATTCTTCCCGTGCACATCCATACCTACCTCGTTGGCAGAGGGCGGGCCTGCAACAGGAAGGTCGACTCCGTCACGGGCGGTGAGATGAAGGGGTTTGTCCGCAAGTGCCGTCGGAGCCAGGCTGCCATCGGCCGCATCGTCGCCCGGGTTAGCGCCGTCGGACCGATGTTGCGCCAGTTTGGCTCGACTGGCCTGGCAATTCGCAGCACTGGGTGCATGTTTATCTCCGCCCGAGCCCTGTTCCTTGAGCTTTCCTGGGCGCGTGGTGTCGGGAAAGGAGTTCTGCCGCCGCCGCGAACTTGCAGACCCCAAACCTGCTGAGCCTGCTGCCAAAGAGCCCGGCACAACTGCGGCCAGTACTTTAAGTTCCAACGGTTCAGGGGGCTTGGCCGTAGCATCAGGAGGGCTTGCTCTTGCAACAATAGATGTGCTGTCCGTTGCAGAGACCTGAGGTGGAAAATCTCTCGGGGCCGGGGAGAAGGCTGCTGCAGCCGATTCTGGCCCCCAACTATTAGGCACTGGGCTTGGTGGACTCGGCTCGTCCTCGACCGGCGAGCTGAATGGGATGTACCCAATGACCTCCTTGCTCTTCACGTTCCTACCGAGTCTAGCTAAGCGAGGACCAATGGGCACTTGGGGTAGTTCCTCATCGGTGCTCACCCGCCGTGCCGCACGGCGCCTTCTTGGCAAGTCTTCTTCAGACGATTCTGTCTGCCTGTCCGAACCCCTGGCGCCACGCGTGTGCCCGTTAGATCTCGCCTCGGCCACGTGAGGGGGGAGTTCGGCAGAAGTGCTGTGCGTATCTCGAGAGCGATTTCGGATACGAGTCCGGTTTCCAACACTGTACGGCTTCTCAGTCGGCAGTTGCGCTAGTCCTGTCTCTTGAGCCGTGGCGTCCCTCACTGTCCGGTTCGGGGGTGGTAATGGGGTAGGAAGAATGCCGAAATACTCGTCATCGGTATCGTCTGCAACGATGTGTACAGCCTTCACCGAATGCCGCTCATCACCTGCCTTTGACTGGTGTTCGGCAGAAGGGCCTCCTAGAATACGGCGTGGGCTTAGGTTGACGAGTAGGCCACCCACTGCTCCAGTGCTTTGCTTTTGGTGCGGTGAGGGTGGCCGCAAATGACGTTCAGTTCGCATGGCCTTTGCCGGTGCTGCAGGCGAGGATGCGAACAGATCCTCATCTTCAGGAGGCGCAGGGCCTTTTTCCTTCGAAGTAACCGAACTAACGGGGTAGTGTCTGCCTGTCTCTGGTTCGTGGCGCGGCGACGCTGATCGTAGAGTGTGGTCCCTTCCCGTGGTTCTCGCTGGTGCTGCTGGTGATGATGCGAATGGGTCCTCATCATCGGGGCTTGGAGGAGCTTCCTTCCTCAATGTAGCCAATGCTGAGGCGGAGCCTTTGTTGACTTGTGCTGGTTCGGCCAATCTATCAGACGGTCGCCCGGCAGAGCAATCGCTCAGGTCTTTCTGGAGTTTGGGGCGCTTGGCCCGTTTTGGCAACTCAGATGCCACAAGCAAACCACGTTTCTGTCGAGATTTGAGCCGTAGCTCTGTTCGCCTCTCTTTCTCTTTCGGCTCCCCATCTGCCCCTACCTCTCCGCCCATGACTGAACGGGGGACCACATTGACCGCCGATTCCGCTAACGGCGGTGGAGATTTTGGCGGAGGTGTCTTCTTGCGCTTCGTTGTCTTTTTCTTTTTGGTAGGAAGTGGCGGGGGTAGCTTAGAAGGAGCAACTTCATTGACCACGTCTCGCACTTTGGAGACTCGACTCGTAGTCATTGGCATGCTATTTGCGTCATCATCGAGGACAATTACGGCTAGATTCCCCGAGTTTGCCGCTTTGGACCTCCGGTCTCCCGGCTCTCTTGTAGCTTCCCGGGTGTCCGTTATCGTGGAGCCGTCAGGCCCGTTGTCAGGGAGTAGGCTAGTCCGGATATCATCCCTAGCTGTTGAAGGGCCTGTAAAATGGCGGGAAGATCCATAACCAGGTCCCGTTTTGATGCTTCTGTCCTGGTCCCTGGATACTGGATTGTTTAGACCTGCATCATAGGAGACGCCAGCTCTATGGTTGGAACGGCTTCGATCAAGGCCAATCGGTGAACGTGGCACACATGAAGGGGCGTTACCACCGCCATATGACCCCAATCGAGGTACCGATGCATCGGGTATCTCCTCAAAGGAACCGCCAGCAGCCAATCCATCATGTTCTTCTTGTGGTGACGAAAACATCTCGGGTCTCGGTTGTCTTTGGGGCGCCGGTGGGCGCCGCGGAGCTGAGCTCATAGGGACTCCCGATAGATTCAAGGACGCACCGAACAAGCTCTGGGCATATCCCAGCTTACTCGGGGGGGTGATATCGTATTTCCGCCTCTTGGAAGGTCTCGAATCGGGTGTATCAGCCGCCTTTTGCCTCTGCTCGAACGGCGACTCGGCAGGGACCACGGCGCGGCCATGGTGACCTGTAGGCGTGCCGATAACTTGATGAAGCGGCCTATGTCGAGCGTCTTGGGGGGCCACAACCTTGTGCAGGGGGGTGCTGTGGATAGGCGGCCTGAGTAACGATGGTCGCGCTGCTGCTTTTACTTGGCGCACTTCTTTCTCCTTTGCCCGCTTATCCAGTAGCTCAGAGAGATCCTGGTTCCGACTGGAGACACACTCGGCAACTTGGACGATCACACTGCCTCTCTCCAACTCGACTTCCTCGCCCTCATCAAAATCCCAGTCATGTTGCCAGTGCATGTCTCCCACGAAATTCCCGCGTTCGTCGTAAACCATGACCCGTTTGTTGAATGTGTGGTATTTGAGTCGACCATCCTGCCATCTTTTCTGCTTCCTCTTTAGATCATGTGTGAACAGACACACGAACTCTAGGACAACCGCGGTGCTGCCGCCGCTGGAGTCGTGCGCCGCAGCGGATCCCAAGGATGTGAAGGACGGCATGTCGAGGGGGGCGAATTGCGGAGCATCCCGTCTTGTGTTCGTTTCCGGCTCGTTCTCGGTTCGTTGTGTGTGGTGACGGCCTCGGAAGAGAGCAAAATGCCGTTGTCAACTCTGTGTTGACTGGCCGTGACTGGTTGCGTGACGCGACTTCAATTCAGAAGGCGCGTTTTCACCAACGCGCCGTCAGCTGACAGTAGTGCCCCACCTCCGCTGCCCCTCGTTGCTCCACGCCCCGAACGGCCCCACCGACGGGTATTGGCTCGGCTTGAGAGGCAGTGACGTTGCCCTGCTGTCCTGTTACCGTTCAGCCCGCCAAGGACGTTGTTGGGTGTTGTCGACAGGGATTGCTGTGCCCCTCATCGCCAGCAACAAGGCCTGTCGGCCTGTGGTTTTGCATCTCATTGCTATTCGTTTCCTCATTGTGTGGATTGTGTTGCTGCGCCGCGAAGTTCATCAATCATCCATGATGTCGAGATGAGTAAATGGGTCCACGCCTCATCGCAACCTGGAATTCGCTGCTTGTGACACCCGACAGCCCGCCATTTCCTTCTTTCTGTTGCTCCTCAGTTTCCGACCATCTAATGTGGATATCCCCCAAGGTATCTAGCCTTGTTTCCCCAGGGTACAAGTTCCATTGCTAGGTCAGAAGGATCCTTGTGAGAACCGACAACCCTACCCATACCTTTTCCCGCAATACTCCTGAAGACTGGCACCTCCATTGGCCGCAATCTCAAGGTAGCCTCTACGCCGCAAACACATTTCGCAACCCAGACAACGTTCGACGAACGTCCCACCCGTGCGCCAGAATGCAGTCGGTTTCAAGACAGTTCGGCAAGCTGATGCGGAAAGGCCCTGGGGATAATGCCAAAGTTTCAGTGCTATTGAGTGACTACGAAGATGCCGACAAGGTGCTTGCACAGGTACGTCACAATCCCCCCCTCCCCGCCCCTGGTGCCCGACACCGTTGCTGACAACCCCCTCTCCAGATCATCGACAACTCGAGGCTATGGCGGGACTCCTGGGTGGCCCTCGTGCACAGCCAATTCCAAATTGTTACGGAATACGAAAGCCTATACGATCCCATCGTCGGTGCCACTGATGGCATCGGCCGTGATTCCGCGCCGACTCCTCAACTCTTGCTGGAGCGCACATTCAAGTTGAAAGAGGCATACGTCGATCTCAAGACGGAGTTACTCGAAGAGATTGGCATCATCGAGGAGCGGGTCCTCAAGCCCGCGACCGACGCACGGGATGCCATCGCTCCGGTGCGCAAAACAATCAAGAAGAGGGAGAACAAGAGGGTCGACTACGAGAAGATACAGGACAAGTCCACCAAGCTCCAAAGGAAGCCGGGCCGGACACCAAAGGAAGATGCCGCGCTGGCAAAACTGGAAGACGAGATGTCCCGCGCAGCAGATGTAAGGATTATATCGCCAGGCACATGCTTCAGGCCAGTTACCAAGGACAAGGGCTAACTCTAGAACTAGGAGTTTGCAATCGCGGACGAGCATCTGCGAGAAACGCTGCCGCCAATCATCGCCGCAGCTTTCAGTCTCATACCGCCGCTAATCGCAAACATCGTCCTCATACAGAACCGGCTCTTGGGGCTCTACTACACGACCTTGAACGGCTACTGCGAGGACTTCGGCTTTCCATCACCCCCGCCACCGATGGATGAGGTTGTTGCAACATGGAACGCAGCGTATGGGCCCGTTCGTAGTCAGGTTGAATCCATCAACATGATTGCACGGGGCAAGGGTCTTCGTGAGCCCCTGAATCTTGACACCCAAACTCGAAAGCCGTCACTACCCTCAGAGCCTCGACGCACCTCTTCGGGCCTCATCTCCAGTACAAACAATGGCCCGCAACCACGAGCTCTGCGGATGCCTTCCATGACATCGTTGAGGCAGCCAGCCACTCCAGCAAACCCGTCACCCAGTCCTGTATCAAAGAGGCCCGACTACCTTGCACCCACCGATTTTACAACGGCCACGATCTTAGGTGGCGCTGCCGTAGACCGTGTAACTCCAGGTCCGTCTCCCGGCACCATGCAAGCGCGGGACTACTTCAGTAACCGCGACCGCCCATCTGCCGCCTCTATCAACGCCTCTGCCGGGTCACTTGGAGGGTACACGCCCACCGGGAACGGTTTTGTGAAAAAGAAGGCACCGCCGCCACCACCGCCGAAGCGCTTTGCAAGCACTGCGCCGGATGAGTTCGTAGTTGCACAGTTCACCTTCAACGGTCAGGGGCAAGGGGATCTTTCGTTCCGTGAAGGCGATCGGATCAAGATCGTAAAAAAGACGGGCACCGATCAAGACTGGTGGGTTGGTGAGCTGAACGGAGCAAAGGGCAATTTTCCAGCCAACTATTGCAAACCAGTCTAAACGGTCCCGCGATACATCACCTGGATTTGTGAGAATTTGATCTTCTGCCTTATGTTTGCGTTTTATGGGGATGTGTATATGGTGGCTCATTTTGCCGGTTCAGCGACGCGAGACAGAAGGGTCAATTAATATACAAAAGCGTCCGATAGATCCACCGCACCGGGCGAGTGTCCAGGGTAGTTGGGATCGATATGTTCTATGTTTTACACACCTGGGCAGCGGTGAAAGGAAGGAACAAAACGGTAGCAAGATTTATGGTCCGCCTCCAATGTCATGGGTCAGCTTTATGGGCGACGCGAAAACATAACCAACAGAGCTGCAAACGCAATGTTTATTACAGAGTACTTGAAAAGCAATGAATGACTTTCGTAACCAGACGTTTTGTTCTTTCCCTCATATGTTAGTTCCGGGAATTTGGCATACACATCACTTGATGATACATGGAGTCTCAGTAACTCAGGGCTATCGCTTCGGTCGGACTTACGCTAACCCAAGGAAATCGCTCGCTCTCCCTCTTATATTACCTATCGAAAGGCATCATTGAGGGGGGCCGAGTAGGGGCAAATAACATCGCATAGGTAGACGACGCCCTCGATAACACGTCGTCCAAGTCACAGAGGGGCACACTCAACACATAACAGCGTCTCTTATGATGGCAGCACAAATCTCAAGTAGTCAGACTCTCACCACTCATTAGGGAAATCACTCTAGATCAGTTGATGTTCCGCTCTGGTTCGTGATGCGAGGGGGCCTGACAAAAAGAAACAAGTCAAAAAGGAGCAAAAACATACAACACCAGGGATTCGCTAGTCGTCACCGGCCCAACTACTAGTCTGGCCCTCACTAAGACTCTCTATGAGAAAAAGAGGTTCCGATACTGGATGTTTTGGGGTTCAGAAACGGAGTCCATTTTTCCTCTCCGGCCCAACGCCGAGGCCAGCTCTTGGCACCGTTTTCTTTTCAACAAACCGAGTTCCGGTTTTTGTCACCGTTCCCGTTCCAAAACGCAGACGACAGTAACCGCCCCATTAATCCCCCGCGAGTCTTTGCCGTCCGACTGTGTGACCAGACGTCGACAAGGGCCGTATAACCGCCGGGTCCTCGCCGCGCTCCTCGTCCACAACAAAGTTCACTTTCAGTTGCAAGGATCACGCCCCCCCGGCGACCATCTCCTATAACGAGTGTGGCGAGGAGCCCTCACGCGGAAACGAGCGCGGTGACAAGTTTCTACACGCCACGGAAAAATACTCTCCCACGCCGCCGCCCCCGGCAACGAGCCTCTCAGCCCGACGAGCCCGCGTCAGCAGAGGTGGCAAAGCCCCAGGGTGCAACGAACACCAGAAGAGCGGGAAAGAAGCCGTGCTATAGTTCAAGGCGTTGTTTCAATCTTGCCCTTGGGATGCTCGATGACAGTGTCGACCTCCGTACCGGACCTGGTCCCGGTGGCAGTCGATCTTTTCCTCCAGTCAGACGTTCGCTGCCAACTGGGCCAGGACGATGGATTCGGAAGCGAGGTATTCCACATACGTAGTCCACCGATCCTGCTGCTTTGGCTACGTCAGCAGCCGGAAGGGCGGGACGAACCCGCGGGCCGCAAGAAGCTTCCCGACGTTCTCAGCAGGCGTCTCTTGGACCGCCTCTCCGACGACCTCATGGTCGCCCTCGCCGGAGTCATACTCGCGCTGCCGCATCCCCAGCGCTCCTCCGCGCCGTATAACGTCCCGCCTGTGAGCGTCGAACCCGGGACTCAGGTGCCTGCACCGCAGCTGCCATGCGCGGAACTCTCTCCAGCGGCCCCATGCTGGACAGTCACTCGCGCGTCGCGAACCTCAGACTTTACCTTCGTCTTCCGCCTCCCTGTAGCTAGCTTACACTTGGAGAATCTGCAGGGCCGCGTTCTCGGCGCTAGACCACCCCGCTAAGGACCAGTACTTGTAACCCATTGATTCAACCCAAGGATCACGAGACGGCCAAGCTCAGTCGAGCCATCAGCCCTTATGCAGTGCTCCTCGGCATCCTGGAGTATTCGATCGATATACGGCCCCGCTGCCGAGAGATGAAGGATGTGCGCGATGGCGCAGTGGACTGCGAGTAGTCTGAAAATTACCGAATTGCTGATGGATAGTGGCCGTCAGCGTCTGAAAATCGGTCTCCTCTTCGATCAGGAGCTGTCCGTCGTCGTCCCGGGCGTCGTCGCCGTCGCGCTCGAACCGTTTCACCGACTCGGCGATGTCAAATCCCCGCGAGACCACACAGCGGTGGCGGTCTGACGAGGCACGCACCGCGCAGAGCAGAAATACGTTCTAGCGTGCCCACATGGCCCTGGGGTAGCCCGGGCCCTTGCGCTTTAAGAATAGTGGAGTGATATGCGGGCGAGGGTTGTGGGGTCTTTTTGGTTGAGGCCTTCACTACACGTAGGTGACATAATCCTCGTCAGTTAGCAATTCGGAATTCGAGATTCCGAGGATGGAGGTGAAAAATAGAATGCGCTTACAGGGCAGGAAGAAATCATCTACCAGATAGTCGGCGAAGCCGAAGAACACGGAACTGAGACCTTCTAGCTGGCCACTGTCCAAATCGAGTCGGTTGTCTTCCTGGGAGCTGTCGTCTAGGGGGAGCCCCATGGAATGGAAAAAGGATTGGAAGAACACATAGCGTGCGTACTTGTAAGTATAACGGATAAGGAGAGGGCGGCTGTAGGTGGTGCCCTGCTGCTTCTTGGGCTCTGCTGGCTCTAAGTTGTGGAAATAATCCACAATCTGGTAGAATTGCCGCTTTGCCTGTGCACGCCGGCGGTCTTCTAGCCGTGTTTTGACGAAGTCAATGATCCCCTCCAGCGATGATCGGTGGCGGTCTAGGGGCTCAGATTGCGATGGGCTAGTCTTGCTGATTATTTCGTCCATTCTGACCGAGCATGGTGAAAGGGAGCAAAGATTCAGTGGCCCCCTGGAAACAACTGGCGGTCGCAGGGCGGTAATTGATAAGAGCGATAGGTTCGATTCTGCAAGGAGCCGCGACCGCGCTCAAGATAATTCTGAGAGCGCACGGTCCACTTTCGCTAGTCCTAATTAGGTAACATATGGATTACGTAACACACTAAGATTTGGTGAAGTTGATGGTTAATTTAAGCCCGCGATCCTCGAAACCCGTGCGCACGTTCAACAAACAATACCCGACGAGTCCGCCACAAGATGCCACGAAAAATCCACCAAACACAGCGTACCACCCACCAACAACCGTAAAGACGATGCTATTGATGAGGGTAGCAAGCAAACGGGTCACAGCCAAGCCGCGATGGCTGTGGATGCCGCTAGGTAGGCCGAGGTTGCAGTCGTTAGTCTACCCAGGGTAATAAAGAGGATTGGTAACGGCAAACGACTCCGCATACTCTCGGACTCCGGAGTCAGTCTCTGCTATTGCGTCAACAAATCACGTAAGACACCCTCTCCATTGCGCGCGCCGGCGCTGAGGAATCCAACCCTCAGCAATCAGGAACCCGCCAAGCGCCAGCGACGACCGTCCATCCATGCCACCGAGGCCATCAAGACCACCAAGACTGCTCCCAAGAACAAGGGTCCCCCGGACGAAGCTCCCCTCGAAAAAGCACCCTTCCACGAAACATATACATATACTAGCGATGTTGAGTCTACATCGGCGTCAGAAATGCCGCCGTCACCAGAGACAGGCGACAAAGTCCAGCTCTGGCAAGCCGCCTGCCCGAGGCGCTCCAAGTTCATACCCAACACACTGCTTCATAACACACGGTAGGGTACAACAGGCTGAAAGAACTTGGGGAGCTGTAAGCCATCTCGGACAATGACAAAGGCAGGATCGCCGGATTGGCGAAGGAGGTGGAGTGTCTAGAGGCCGAGACGAAGCGTCAGAGTGGTCCCTATGATCCTCCGCCGGCGAAGAACCTCACAGCTTCCACCTAGCAATTGCTTTGTTTGCGTACCCCTTGACTATATAGAACTATTACAGCATCATATGAAGGTGGTGCTGGCCAATGCTCTGTCTTGACCTAGGGCTTGCAACGCCGAGCGGCAGCGAACCGGCCTACGGCTAGTAATGTGCGTGATCATTCCCACCCTTCTCTTTCTGTCTCCTTCTCTGTCTTCTGATCCTCCTGGTCCTCCTGGTCCTCCGGACTCTGCGGTGGTGTGGTGAGGTTGACTTCCGGTGTGGCAGGGACTTTTGTTTCATTTGTCTGTGCATCTTCGCAGCCGAAATATCCGTTCGCGTCCCGGCAGTAGCCGGCCCACCAGAGACGGGGCATGGCGAACACCTGCGTGAAGCTAGCTCGGCACGTCTGGCACTGACGAATGTGGTCGGCGCGCGGGAGCTATGCGGAAGGTGAGTCTTCGGGGGGGCCTGTTACCGAAGTCAGTACTGACAGGATAGCTACATCGTACGTCCGGGACGGGAGGTGGTGGGGGTCGGCCAGTGGCTCCTCGGTGATGCTATCGCCGTCTGCCAGTGGAATATGCTATCGATCGCTGGGACATGCCACCAGAGGAGCTACCTTTGCACCATGTCGCGATATCAAGGCGGCCTGCGCAGTATGGACAGTCTCGGAGTGCCATGGGCGAAGACAAAGTCGTGACAAGGCGGCGGTAGGACAAGCGTCGGACGAAGCGGTGTTTTGCGGGGTACTCGTTCGAAGCACCAGAGCTTAACGAGATCCAGAACAGGGTACGACACCTTTATGTTAGGAATCCCTTAATCCTGCGCTGATTGTCACACAGCTAGCATACCAAAATGGAATTCTACACCTCCTTCTCACATCGGTAGTAAAGTATGTCTGTTTTCAAGTTCGTTCCTAGTGCCTGTCTGGTCTTAAATGTGCAACGCTAGTTCAAGACAAACAAGGAATGGGCGAGAAGAAAGGCGAGAAATGACGCTGACTGATTATCTGTTTAACTCATCGCTACAGCATGTGGAGAGCACAACGATCCTGATTCTTGCCAGAGTGGACAAGATTGCCCACCACATCAAGTCTCAACAGGCGTCAGCGGCGGCGGCATCAGCATCCTCAGCTTCGCTTAAAGCTTCCACGGCATCATCTCTTCCCATCCTCTCCCACGCCTCGCTAACAGACCCCCCCAGCTGGAGGATGACATATTTAGATCGGTTTTGAGCTCTAGGCTGCTGAAGAGTGCGATGAAGACTCAGAGGTGGAAGGCCATCGGGCTGGCAGACTGGATTGCCGCGGGATTGTCCAGCAACACGGCCTAGACATCGACTTCGACTTCTTTCTGCTGATCGCGATGGAGGCCTCAGCAACGCGACTTGTGGGGTACATCCTAGCAAAGATGGTGTCGGCTGATGTCGAGGGCATATGAGGACGGTGGTGCCGATGATCAAGGACCATAAGCCAGGACCCTGCTCTGCTATGGCGCCAGCCCTAAAACCTGCGATGTTCATTGAGAAACGCCCATACACAGGGCGGCGCTGGGAAAGCACCTGTACACCATCCAGGCGCTCCATAGCGCGGGTGGGTTTATTAAGGTCACCAATGACGACGGTAAACATATATTACACGTTGGCTCGGCCTCAGGAGGCTGCGGTGTGGTGCAGTTCCTGCTAGACGTGGGCGCGGATGTTTCTGCCACCGATTTTCGTGGGCAGACAGCTCTCTGTATCGCTTGCAAGAACGGACACAACGGTGAAGTTCGCGCACTGATCCAAAAGGGAGCCAATGTGAACCGCTGCGACAATGACACAAAAACGCCCCTCTATACGGCCGTGGAAGGCGGACATGAGGAGGTGGTGGCGACACTGCTCGGGGCCCGAGCTGTGCTTAATGCTGTCGACGTGATGGGCAGGGCCCCACTGCACATCTGCGCTGCCCACGGGTACGATGCGGTGTTGAGAGAGCTGTTTCCCTTGGCGAAGGGCATTGTCCAGAAGCAAAGCAATTCTGGGGAGAGCGCGCTCTTCCTTGCAGCCGAAGCCAGTATGTCATTTTCTGGTCAAATAATTACAAGATTAGCATTATTTTCAGCTTCTGAGATGCCTACTACACCTGGAAGCAACAACCATACTGTGGTTCGCCCTGCTAACAGAGACTATTTCCACTGGTGGATGGCGGCTGATGACCTCATCAAAGCAATCGACCAGGCCCAGATCACTAGGGATTGGGAAAAGGAAGCCCTTCGCAACGCCCAAGCTCAAAAGCGCCACTGTAAGGAGGCTTGCCGTCCCATTGAGACTATGCATGCATCTTCCGGCCTGCGAGTGAGTGCAGAACACTGGATACTGGACTAGGCACTTGTGAAAGCTCGACCCACGGTTTACATCGGAGATGTTGCAGAATCTAAGTCTTTTCTTCTAATCCCTTGTGTTTCCCCCCCCTCCAGGAACCTTGTTGTGTTTGAATTTTCGGGCATGGAACTGTGCATCAAATTCACAAGGGAAAGCCTTTGTCGTTCGCCCGAGACAAAGTGATCGTTTTGATCGCCGCGGAGACTCGGGTGCCTTTGTATTTCACCGTCGTCGGTGCCGCGGTCCCTTCAGGGAGCGAAAGTGAGAGTGTTCCTGCTCCAGTCCCATCGTAGAGGCAGGACCGCCTTGCCGGCATCAAGGGTATTAGAGGAGACTGTGGGTTTTTCTTATTGGGCAGAAATACACTCGCATCTGGCGTAGAACGGAACCACATCCAACTCCGCTTCTGTCCCACTAACGATGGGGGGCAAAAAGGGTCTATCATATTTACTCTGCGGCGGGAGTTCATGGTGCATGGAACAAGGCACTACTGCTCGAGGGGCAGAGTATCAGAATTATCCCTCAGTTGCATCCTACCCCTATCATGGAGAAGCTGTGGGTATCGTCATCGCTATACCCCAAGACTCGGTGGCGTGGCGCTGCTGGGAACTCAGACTGCCCGTGGTGACCGTAGCCGTCACTGCAGTGACTACTGGCAGGCCCTTCCAAATTGAGTCCCGGCCCACCGTGCAGTCATCGACGCGGCAACTGCCACCCACTGGCGTGCAAAGAAAGTCGCCGATGTTCGGAAGTATAACCCCCCCTCTACTTCGAAGTCGTCCCTCACAGTCCCCAACTCAATCTTCTCAGTCAGCACAGCTCACCGCAACCACTCTGCATGATGGCGCGCGCGACGGCAACTCACACTTCGATATGAAATGTCTCCAATTGCCATCGAGATACACTGCGATTGGTGAAGGCAGGGGGGCGCTGCAGCGCAAGTCTTTTGACTTCAGGGAGATTTTGGACAAAGGTTTTACGTGCCAGCAGACGCACCACCGGGCCTTGGTTCGGCCGATGGTTTTACCTTCAGAACCTAAAAAAAAGCTACGATATGTGAGCCCTAGCAGCCCCTTCTGAGTTCGCCGTCAGCCCTTTCAGATCCGGTGGTAGCCCTGTCGGATCTGACAGCCCCATGTCACGTTTAACAATGCTTTCGCTACTAATCTAGAAATCAGCGGCGCTGAACAACGTCTCTGAAAAAAGTCTCTGGAGTGAATCAATAACATACCTTATAACTCGCGGTCCCACAGCTCTTCGTGAACTTTAGGTTTAACTACCAAGGCTTTTTGGGACCATCTCCGCTCTGCCAACCAGGACTATCTTCATCTTTCAAGGCGTCTCCCCCCAAGACTTTGCCGCGATTGAAAGAAAAAGAGGCGGCCGCGGACAGGGCATTTCTGTCAGTCCAGACAAGGATGATTGATTGGATCAACATGAATGGTGGGAAGATGCCACATGCACGCACCATGTCGCTGCATCGTAGCCTCAAGGGCGGCGTCAAGAATAAAAGATTACCTGTACTATTATTTGTCACTGTTACTCTTATTGCTGGAGTAATAGCTCTCCTTCTAAAAAGGGCTAGGAAACGTTTGGGTTCTGCTTTCATCGGATAGGTGCCCCATCTAGGTAGGTCTAAACAGTCACTTTGGCCCGGCACACAAATTTTCCTTTTGTTGTCCCTTTCTCACCGCGCCTCAATTCCGCCTCTCACTCTCCCGTCCTCACCACGTAGGAAACGCGCCCGTTGATCTGCCAAAGACAAGAACCGTGCCTTTTGTTCTGCCTCTCTCCCAGAAGAAGAAGAAGAAGAAGAAGAAGCGAAATGACAGACAACATGGTGCGTCCAGAGCATCTTCCATGCCTTTTGGCGGGCCACGAGCTGATAATTAAATACAGACACCCCGCACCTTCTGGCTGGGCCTTGACCCCGACAAGCCCGAGCCTCTCAGCAAGATTCTCGCCGCCATCCACTGCTATCAGGTTGCGCCGCCGCCGTCGAGGGTTGCCTACACTTCTCCTGCTCACTGCTTCGAGTTCACCGTCGACCATCAAGACCACCATCGCCTCGCCAAGGGTTTCCCGGAGTTGCAGGAGCTTGCCAAATTCCTCGGCCACGAGATACCTTTTGTAAGTTTTGCCCTAGTACTTTCTATTGCGTCTCTCTAACGGTAAGGTTAGGCATTTGATCCTTTGACAGGAAAGCTCGCTACCATGACACAGAGTGGGTTAAGCAATGTTTTTCTCCGCACCTACCACCTTACCACTACTCAGCTCGACTCGATGGCCTGCCTCCCTTCGCCCGCTGGTCCGCTAGCGGCCAAGCTGATGGTTGAGGATGCGACCCATAAGCTCGACAAGATCACTCAGGAGATCACCCAGAAGAAGGAGACCGGGCCGAGCACCCCGACTCTGGGCATCACATCCGTTGGGGCACATGGGCGTTACCCGACCGCCCTCATCGTCTTCACTACTACTGATAGCCACAAAAGCGCCGGTAAATACACCCAGTCCTTCACTGAGAATCCGAACCTCCGTACCATTGCTGTACTACAATTTGCCCTTCCCATGCAGATCAACACGGAGAAGGAGCTTCAACGCATGGCAAAGTGCTCGTCTCTGTCGGTCTTTACCAAGGTTGATGGGAAGCTCAAGACCGCCGTCGACCGGGAGCCGCTCTCCACCAGTAAGGGAGCTATACAGCTTTGGCTGTCAGATATTGTAAAGGAAGAGGATGTGAAGAAGCTCTCGAACGAATTTATCCGCGACCGGTACGTTCTCCTCCCCCTCCCTCCTCCTAGTACCTTTGCTGGAAATTATCTAACCCCCCTCTAGGAACCATGCCGCCAACTTCACCATCCCCTACGATGCAGTCATTACAAATTTCCGCAAGTGTTTGCACATCGAGGAGGTGAAGACTGAGAGTGTTGTCAAGAATCTTGTGGGCCGCAGCAGCATCGGCAGCGGCAGCGGCAGCGGCGGTGGCGGCAAGAGACTTTTTTCGACTTTTGCAGGCACTAACGTTTTCGGCCTTCGCAGCCTCCCCATCAAGGGCAACACGATGCCATTTATGCCAGCGCCACTGTTGCCGCCCACCTTCTTCACGGCCCCGACGACGACGGCAAAGCACTTTGTAAATCACCCTCGCCCTCTTCACGCTACTCTTCGCATGCCGGCCATTGGCCGTTTCTTGAGTCGCCTTGGCAAGTGGTAGATCAACGCTCTTCACACTCCTATTCGCATGGCGCCCATGGGTGGTTTCTTGACTCGCCTTCGCAAGTGGTAGATAGAGAAGAAAGGAGTCTCACATAGGTCATGAGTCATGGGTCATGGGTCATGGGTCATGAGTTATAGGTTCAGGGCTATGGGTTATGGATTATGGGCTATGGTTATGGATTTTGGCGCATGGGTTATGGGTTATAGGTTACCCGTCAAGGGTCCAGCATCTTATTACCTGCAGGGAAGTTGGGAGAAAAGCTGCAGCCATTCAATATTCCATAGATATTCCATTGACAGTTTTACTTACAAAAAAAACACTCTCCAGATCCATCAATGTACAAATGTTTTGTTTCTAGATTTTCATTACTTCGCCATCATTCCGCCATTGCATCAGCAGGCGCCTACTTCCGGTCACGTTGCAAGCATCCATCAAGCTTGTCATTGCGATAAAAGCTGGCTCGTCAATCACACAGTCTGTTTCTTCCTCTTGCTTCGGCTGCGAGAACATGCGCTTAAAAGGAACAACCAGGGGGCTTCGTCAACACCATGGCTGAGGCTGACTGGCGTTCAGGTAAGTGCCAGGCTTTCGGTCAGTATTGCTGATCGGAAGCCCGGGGCCTAGTAGTTGAGGTTCTTTTCTTCCTGTGGTTTCCATTGCCTTGGGAATCCCGTTCTCGGCGGCCAATATGTTCTTCCCAATTTCTTGGTCCTTTTAGAGACTTCTCTTACGCCTCGAGGCCATCAACACCATTCCTTGTTCCTTGTAGCCCTTGTAGATCCTCCACTTGCATCCCCTCCGATTAGTGGGTCAGCTCAAAGCTCTCTGGCATCGGAGGCTCATCGATTTCTTCCAGGTCTTCGGCATCAAGGAATGGCCCTTTCTCGGTCAGAGTCGGCTTGTGAGCTTCTCTCGCTCGGGGCTGGGGACAGAGGTAATCAAACCTCTGCTTTCACGATTCTGTTCCTTATTAGTAAGAAAGCGTTGTTAATTTCTAGCTACTGAGTGCCCTATAGGCTCCCTATATTACAGGGTCCTCCGGCAAGCAACAGCCTGTAGCTGTTGCAACTGCGTATCCTGTAACTACTAGTTAAATCTTTTAGAACCCCAGACGGTTCTAGAGGATTCTAACCCACTCCAGGGCCCCCTGGGGCTCCTGGAGTGCTCAGAACCTACTAGAATCTAGAAGGGTGGAACTCCCTGAATCTAGTGGGGCTACTGCCTTATAGAACTAACTAGAGCATTACAGTGGCCACATCAGCCACTACGTTAACAGAACCCACAAAGAATAGTTCAGAACAATACTATTCCATTATTATATTAGTTAGTTTTACCTTGTAGAAGGCTCTAGAATTCTTCTAGAGCCTCCCATAGCTTATAACAGGCCCTCTCCTCTCCTGTATCTAATTCTAGTTAAGCAAGCAACTTCATTCTTTTCCAGTCATTCTACAAGGCACTGCCTTCTAGATCCTCTTGTTTCCAGCATTAATATTCGCTGTGAGACCCTTATTTACAGTGGCACCTCCCTGTAATTCAAGCCTTCGTTTGCTTCTTACAGCGCTGTAGCCAGCTTGGACTAGTACAACAGGCCTGTAGATTCCTAAAGTTTAACACAGTTATAATGATAATTATTTATATTAGCTATCTACTAAGTACTTTATACTAGCCTTTATATACTAAGCCTTAATTATTAATAGAGGTTTTTCCCATAAAGGCCTATAGTCTCTGTCCTCTCCTAAGCCTCTGTTAATAGAGCTACCTCTAAGTACAGAGGCCACAGTGTGTGTACAGTGTCACATTGTGTTGCGCACTGTTCCGGGTGTAGGGATCGGTCAGGCCGTGCCGGCCCAGCGTGATGATGGCCTGAGTCGTCAAAATAATGGGTTCTCAGCCATTTGGGCAAGCGCTGAGTTGGAAGGGATAGCCGTGCCGTCTAGGATAACAGGAAACTACTGTGGTATGATGGGTAAAAAGAACGCTCTGGACTAGTAGCGACAGGGAGTTGAGCGAGGTCCGCACAGGGCAGAGGAGTGCCTGTAAGGCTGGAAAAACCTCTTATGGAGCGGATTAAAGGTACACGACAGGGATATTTTACTTTTGCATGGAACTACAGTATAACAGCACTGCGGCATGTTCTAAATTAGTGGGCTTCGCCAGCCCCTTCCCTTAATTCAATCCCGTTATTCTCCGTTACCATAATTGCCCACTATGTGTGGCGCGACATCCAGTGCTCTTAATCCGCTTATCTGTTTCCCCCTTTACTTATTAATTTTCCTCCATCCTTCTTCTTCTCCCTATTGGTGTGGAAGCTTGCCGTTTCCGGAGACCAGTTTGGATCAGTCGGGTCCCTTGCAGAAGCAAGGGGGAGGAAACCTTTCAATCAGTTGCTCTTTGTTTACCGATCAACTAGCTTCTCGCAGTAGAAAAGCTTTAGTTTTGAACATGCCGTCATCGTGCCTCCGTCGAAAGATTTGACACGTCTTCGCCACCAATTTTACGACAAGTATCGGGTCGCCTTTATGCCATGGCAAGAGAACGATACGGGGCCGTGTTCCGCTGCAGATGGGAGAAAGATTGAGCCTGATGAGCGGCGGAAACCCCCTTCTCCTTGGAGGGCGGTTTATGGCGGCTTCACTCGCCCCGCCTACACCCTCAGCGGCGCCGACGGCCTCCAACCAAACGATCCAAATCTCAAAAGCCTTTCTTACACGAGCAGGCCGCTGTCATCCAAGAGATGGCCGACAGGCTCTTCAAAGTATTGCTCAAGAGCCAACTGTAAGTCTTCCCGTCTTCAGGGCTCTATCATTCGGCATAGATGGGTAGGCGCTGTTTTACACTTACTGACTCTCTTCCACAGCATGCTATCGATTCTGTTTGCGGAGCCGAAGCCAGTACCAAACCCTCATGAAGTGGGCCTAGCATATCCGAGACAGCATCACAGCCCGGGGATCAAAAGCCTCACTATCTCGACTACCTGAATCCTAAGAATGCCGCCCTTGAAACCGCAGGAGGAGCCGAGAATCAAAGCGATGATTTGACGATTTGACGGACGTCATCATCTGGACTTTCTCGGATACGAAGACCCTGGCTCCTCTTGTCAGTACTTGTCCCACTACAAGTAGTGATCCTGGGTGTCGTTGCCCATGATCTCGGTGCACAATAGTGTATGCAGTTGCTTGCGGGGCAGCCGTGTGTTCTCCCGTTGAACCAAAGCGAGATGTGTATCAGCCACGTCAAGTTTCAATCACCAGACAATGTAGTAACGGGGTGCACAGGGTATTGGCTAGATAGGGAGTAATAGCACTTATCGCTGAATCTCCAGCGAAAAGACCTAAGGTAACCTTTCTCCCACCAAAATCGCCATCTTTGGGACCCTGCTGTCGCCGTGCCGTTGGAAAATCCGTTGCCATCCATCTAGTCCGGAACGACGAAAGATGCATCTTCTGACCTTTGCCCTATTTCCATACCGTACATCTCTTCAGAGAGCACCTGTTGTCGGACCTGGCGTGAGTCATTAGTCTGTCGTGAGTTCGCAGCCTATCGCAAGCTGTCGAGCCTGTTATGAGACGTAGACTTGCCGGGAGCGGCTAGACGGGAGAGTAGCCTAAGCGGAATGCTCTGCAGCTTGGTTCGGAACTGTGAGGCAATACATTAGCAAGCGTTTCTCTTTTCCATGTGACCTTATTCGTGGGCATACCGTGTGTGCCCTTACTCGCGCCTCTGTGGCGCTGCCAGAAGGCGAGACCGGTTCCAACGGCGGCAAGAGTAGCAACGACGGAGACGGCCTTGGCGAACGGTGCGCGCGAGACTGCGCGTTGCATTTGCGTGGCTGCCTTGCGATGGGCGACCTTGGTCTGTTAGCAGCAACCCGGCAAAAGTTGTCCTATTTTCTGCTTATTCTCACCTCGGCCTCGTCAGCAATCCGCCGCGCTCTCATAACGGATGCCTCTTCGCGCCAACGCGCCGCACGATCAGCGATGCCAATGAACTGGGCATAACGCTGGGCGCTGAGTTTGGCCTTCTGTTCGGCAAGCTTGGCGTTGAGCTTGGCCTTCTGTTCGGCACGTTGGGCGCTGAGCTTGGCCTTCTGTTCGGCATGTTGGGCGCTGAGCTGCTTGACCAGGTTGAAGACTGTTATCATGCGGTTTGTCTTGTTGGTATCGATTGCAGCAAGGATCTCAGAAGCAGCGGTCACGGATGTCGATGGCGACGAGCCCTTGATGAGAATTGCGCGACCAATTGAGGGGCGGACGACAACGTCGAAGGAGTCGTCCTTGTCTTTCTTGGGCAAGACGCCTGGCATCCCCATTAGATCGCCTTCAAGAGGAGTAGGGAAAGGGCGCCTCAAGGCTGCTTACGGTTCAGTATGTAGCGCTTCTGGATCGTCATCTTGTTACCGTCGGAATCGACAAGATTCTGCCGAGTTGTCGTGGTCTCGGTGAGGGTGTCGCGCCAGGGCGGAAGGAGGGAAAAGGAAGAAGGCATTTGGAAAATTTGCAGTAGGCCAGTGGAATGGGTCAGGTCTGAGAGGACCATGCAAGTTGGTCGCGATCTGAAATTGAGAACTGTGGTCGCGATCTGAAGTTGAGAGCTGTGGTCGCGATCTGAAGCTGAGAGGAGAAGCACCAAACAAAGGACAAAGCGCACACACAGAGCGGTTGTTCTACTCGGCCCCACATCACACTTGACATAATGCCTAGCACTGGAACAGTGAATTTGTAGGCCTGCGTCCAAACTCGAGTTGCCTTGGTTAAGCCTGGCTCAAGTGAATTTAGAATTTAGTGGTTTCCCCTCTTGGTCTGACCAAAGACGGCCATTGGTTTACAAGCACACCATCTCATGGATGTAAATACCATTGATAACATGTGGCTTAGATTTTTATAGAAAATACGTCAGAGGTGAAAGGCTGCAGGCTGCAGTTTGTTTACCTCCCCTGAACAGAAATCACCCATTCATTTTCACACCCCTACTAATTGTACGGCTACTACTAGCTACTTCACCTTTCACAAAACTCCCTTAAGACGGTTATTACTTGTGAGTATTAGTCCAAAACATTCCTTGTCGTGTCTCTGCCTTCATGCCCAAATATCTTCTTGCCAATGCACTCACTCCACGTGTGCAGAGCGGCCTTCGTCTTTCCTCCGGTTCCTGAATGCAGGCAGACGATGCCGACCCATCCAGGCCCGACCACCAGCTCCTGCCATTCCCACCCATTTCCTCTATGGCTCCGTTAAATCGCTGACACTGGCCGGTATAGAAGTAGGGCCCAGCTGGACGGGCACTCATACCAAGGAGGGTTGGGGTTATGTATGGCCCTACATAATTTTTCTCCTGCTATTTTATGCAATCGGCCGACACTACACGACTACCCTACCAACCCACAACGCCTTGTCGCATCAATCCAGCGCGTTTTCTATGACAGTAAAAATATTAACTAACTAATGGAAATAAATTATAGTGGTTTTTAAGTATTAAAGGTTTTAAAAGATGAATTACAGAGAGACGACACCACAAAGAGCCTTGCCAAGAATGGATTTCAAGTCTTAAAGCAGACCAGCGAAACCATGTGGGATGTGAAAACCGTTGATGGTGCTCGTCGTCACAGGGAAGAGATCGCCGAATGGCTGGAGGAGAAACTCGACGCTGTGTCCGTTCACACCTATGACCTACGGACACGACTGAACGGCGAAACTCTAAGGGACAAGGTTAACGTCTTGAATGTTCTGGTTGTTGAACCTCGTGCCAGAGGAGCGCACAACGGTCAGACCCAATAATTTCACCATGGCAATGCATGAGGCCATCAGCTGACGGAACGGACCGTACACAGATGTAACCTTGAAGTCTGGCCCAGAAATATTCTTCAACCACATGGCTGATGGCCAACGTGAGAATCTAAAGCCTAGATATCTAACTAGAAATCGCCCGCCAGATTCTCATCATGACGATGTACGACAGTCACCCCGGTCAAGATATGCGCTGTATGTTTGCCTGCCAAATAACCATTTCAAGCACAAGCTCTTGCACATATACAGCCTCAATGATGAGAACTCATTCAGGTTGCCCAGGTTAAGGTCAGAGGGGCTAATGGCAACTAATAGATTGTCCACATATATCACTTGTCAATGAGCGTTCCCCTTTGGACTCTCCGCCTCGCAGGAGCCTCGAAACGCGATCGATTGTGGTTTCCAAGATCAATCCCTTACACTCTGGTTAGCACCTGTTAGAGTAGAGCAAGGATGGCGAGGCTGGGTCGGTGAGCTGAGCGGTTGGAGTCTTCCACAGTTGTACCTTCCGGTCTTTACCTTAATATTGGCATGTGTTTCAAAAAGTATTCTGCAGTAATAACGATCTTCTCCAACCTGTCTTTGACTCGGCGTTGAGCCTCTGCTTCAAATTTGCTACCCGCGGGGGATCTCCAAACGATCTCATAATCGGGAATGTCGATAAGTGGGAACAGTGAAGATAGCGCGAGATAGATATCCCGCTGAACGCATAGGTGTCCGAGCCGAGGTGCTAATAGCATGGGGAAGTCTTCGCACTTACCGGTAGAATCTCAACGGCTTGATTGCGCATGAACGTGGACACACGCTGCAGAGATGATGTCTACCGCTGAAAGGTATTCGAAGATTTTGCGGTACATCTCTGTTGGAAGTGTTCCGGTTCCGAAAATTGCTGAACCTGGTTGAAAGGTCGCCATCGTCAACCGCTTTCAACTTGATAGCTGACAGAAGAGATGTGAGAAAGGAGGCACACAAGCTTCCTCGAGTATTTAAGTAGGAGACATCGTCACTTTGGCAGCTCCGGACCAACGAGCGGGGTTCCAGCATACTCCTATGCTAAAGGCGGACTGGCGGATGGGCGCAGGGTTCAGAATGTGTACATTGGACGCTACGTGGACTGCATTATCGGTTGCATGCCGAGACACAAAACCAAACCTCCTTCGGGATGGTCAAGGCGGTAGGGTACAACAGGTCGGGGGCGGTCATGGCGGTCTGCCGCAAGAAGTCTGGGCAGAGCCGATGGTGGTGGCGAGAATGGAGGCGGGCGTTCGGCAACCGCCGTTGGAGGTTGACTTGTGGCGCGAAGCAAAGTGTCTGGGCGAGTTGGTGAGGATGAAGAAGCCCCTGCCCTCCCCCCAGAGCATCTGAGGTGTCGGCCGCGGCCACAAGCATCCACCTCATACTCATCTGCAAGCCGTTCAGTCTGTTGAATCATCTGGCTGCCTCTGCGTGTTGTCGCCGCCCGGTAGAGGGCCGTTGGTGTCAAAGCAGCGTGTGTGCCTCACCTTTGAACTTGGATATCGGGCAGAGTGTGCGCTGGAGTCAGCCGATTTGGCGGGCGCCAGGAGTGGTGATGGTGAGGGCCGGAGGAATCGAGCTGAAGTTGTCAAGACCAGTTCTCGCCGTTTAGTGGAACGTTTTGAAGTGACTGGGGCGGAAAACTCCGCACTTCCGCACGGACCAAAAAGCCACCGAGCTCAAGATCACATGGAAACGCACCCAACGCCCTTGTAGCCTTTCGCTTCGAGTTCCTCAATACGATCCCTATCTTCTCCACGGCCTTGAACTCGAGCGGCAACCGTTGCGCTACGCCTCCGCTCCGCCTTTAACAGCGAAAAGCCACAGAAGAGGGTGCTCCGTCGTATGGCTGCACCCGCTTGTGCACCTCAGTCGCATTCGACAAGCTTGAAGACTCCGTTCATGGGGCGGGGCATGGAAGCACGTCGCGCATGCGCCCATTGTGAGCTGTCGCTCCCTGTTGTGGAGTATCACGGCCCACCGTGGTAGTGGCAAGGATCGCGCAGAGCGCCAGTGTCTGGAGCATTCGAGGTTTGTCGCTTAGTCACGTGTTAGATGAGGGAGGACAGACCGACGTCACTGCACACGGCATCTAGCCCCCCGGTAATCCCTCACGAGCCAACACGCCCGTAGCCGAACCCCTGCCCCTATTGTTATGCTCCCACCACAACTTCGGCCGGTCCGCGGTTGGCGACGGCCCCAGACCCACTTGACGCCTGACGCCTCCCGCAGCAATGTTCCCACGAGACAACACTAATAATGAAAGCTGCCGACATTGTTGATCGCTGGCTTGGTTTGGTTCGTATCGGTTGACGGGATGTTGGTCAGCGAGGGGGAGACGGTGCCAGCGTTGAGACCCTCCGCGAAGAAGAGCTTGGCGTAGAGGTGCTTGACATGCTTGGGCTCAAGGCTGGCCAGCCGGTGCTTGCCGATCGCCGGGAGATGTGGCAGGTACTACACCTTAACGACGCAGTTCGAGCAATGTTAGGAGCCTGAGTATAACCGCGGCGTCTAGTACGGTGGTGCACCTAGCACGGTGTCGGTCGCAGATCTTAACAAATAACTTATCGAGCACTACAAGCAGTCCGCGAGTTTCACGCTTCCGACGACGATGCTCCTTGACGCCCGATCGTTGACCACGCCCCGTGGTGAACTGGCCAACGCGGCGTTGCGGTGCGACCGGGTGCTACCGGCGAGACGATCACGACCGGCGTTGTCGGCTCCTTGGAGGAGCACTAGCGGCTCTTTGAGGAAAAGGCGGGCTGAGCCGATCTTGACGTTGATATCGTTAACTTTACCCATGCTTTGCGCAGTACAACGTGGAGGCCCGCGTCAGTTGACGAGATCCCCGAGGGCGCCGAGATCCCGATCCCGAACGACCCCCTAACCTCACCCGTGGGGCTGACGTGTAACAACTTCCTTACGGATATGGGTATGCCGGAGAGCGCTTTACTATCATGACGCTACGGTCGAGGGCGGCCACCTATACCTCAACATCTGGGCCGCCCGCGTGGAGGATAAGGACGACCCGGCCCTCCTCGAGCTTGTCGAGCTCTACGAGGACACATTAAATTCCAGCGTTCCTCGAGGCGCCGGGCGGCACGGCCGTCCTCGCCGAGTTCTTCGCCGACCAGCTCCAGGGATTCTTAGACAACGTCGTGGCCGACACCGACCGCCTAATCTGGCGGGCAATAACACCTAGGTGGTCCTGAGGCCCGTAGCTGCCTACCCGGCACATCCTCACCGCACCACCAAGACAAGGACGCCATAGCCATGGCTGGGCTCGTGCGCGCTGCCGACAGCGTTACGCTCGACATCGACACCGGCGAGATCTTTGGCGTCATATCAGCTACTCGGGCGCGGGCAAGTCGACGCACGTCCGACTAATCAACGCGCTCGAGCCCGTGACGTCCGGCGCGATGCTCATCGACGGTAGGGATATCACGCGCCTGCCTGAGGCGGAGCTGTGGAGCGTCCAAGTCGGCATCTACATGATCTTCCAGTAGTTCAATCCGGGTCGCGCACCGCCGTAGGCAACGTACCCGCTCGTGGTTATCGAGCTCCTCGACTTCGTCGACCTTGCTTATAAGGCTCATCAGTACCCGTCCTAGCTGCCGGGCGGCTAGAGGCAGCGCATCGGCATGCTGGCGGCCTTAACGACTTCCGCCGTGCCCGGCTTAGCGACCGAGGTCATCAAAGGCCGGTAGCCCCTTGAACGCCACGATGAGTTGATGCGGAGACCAACTGCCTATATCGGCGCCGGCCCAGCATTGAGCCGTCATTGTCAGCGAGGTCCACCTGAGCATGTCCTTGACGACGTGCCGATTGACGCCCTGGATGAGGAGGAACGTCGCTATAGTGTGTCGCGCGTTGTGTGGGGCGGCCGGTGAGGTTTATGAACACGAGCCCGGACTTGACGCCATATGGTCCCGGCGTAGATCTAAGCGTGCTAGTGTTGACGATGCTTGCGCTGCGAGAATTAAGGCAGGAGAGCAGCGGATGGGCTTCCTTAGTATCGTCCTGGCCGCTCATGAGCTCCGTCACGTTTACGCCGTGTGGAGACGATGTGATTGTACCTCAACCTCACCTACATGTCACACTCCACCCTCACATCACACCCTCACTCCATGCCACAGTACACCCCACCCTCACCCTCACTCAGATCCCTCACCTTCAACCTCACGCCTCATTGCTCGCCATTCACGGTGCCAACCGCCGCATCCGTCCGGTCCCTCGGCCCCACGACCATAACCGGCATTTCTCAATCATGCCTATGGCAGCTGGCCTCTAGCTCGCTCAGGCAAACCCTGGGGTGACCGACCTCGATCGCTGCACCTGGCCCAACGGCCACTGGCACGAGGGCTGGCCCTTGGCCACCCTATTACACCTTCCCACGGTTAGAGGAGCGGCCGCTAGCCCTTGAGCTTGAGATGAAGAGGAGGCGTGGCTGCGAGGGAGCAACACGTCAGGGGGCTGTCAAAAGGGGGGGATGTGCCGGAGCCCCTTTTTCATGGTTGGCTGTGAGAGAGAGCTGGAGATGAAGAGGACTCTGTCAGAGAGAACAACGTCAAGCACCGTCAGGGGGAGGACACAACGCTGTTCAGAATTTTTTGTCATGCAAAACAAAATACCATTACATGCACAGCTATTGTTACGAATAGCTCAGCCCCCTCAGGGCAAACCTAACAAAACCCCCGAATCTTTGTCGAGTTGCAAACTTGCAGAATGCAAATACAAATCAGTCATCCAAACGTCAAGATAAGCCAGCATCTCCGTCCAAAGCCCTGCTCCGAGGGGGCTGCAGAATGCCGCTGGTTCCCTCTCTCTCCCTTCTGTTTGCCTTTGGTTCCCGCAGCTGGGCGACCGTCTTTTGGGGAGCCGGGGGACGAAGCGTGGCGGTTGGGGGTTGGCAGCGGCGGCGGGGTGCGAGGCCGCGATCGGGCAGCGGGCGTCCATAGGCAACCCTCTCTTAAGGCCCGCGAGGCACGCCGGCGTGCAGCACGGCCGTGCGGGTCGTCGCACCACCAGAGAAACACGTCATATCCTTCTGAGTGTCTCCCACACACATACACACACCACGATTCACATCCCAACGTCCCCATCCCCCGTGTACGTATCCCCCCTGTACGTATCCC